>JAEEGJ010012399.1_pt1 | contig 21114 bp, 11 predicted proteins | sample 8958761 | NCBI WGS metagenome assembly JAEEGJ01 (sample SAMN16246546, study PRJNA631951) | gut metagenome | biome: gut microbiome; feature: rumen; material: RS-attached | host: Bos | place: Iran: Karaj | collected 2018-10
GTAGGGGCTGTCCGATCCTTCGATGTAGTCGACGGTATAGCTCATGGTGAATTCGTTGGAGACGCTAAGCGTGATGCCTGTCAGCGAAAGTTCGACTGATTCGGGGTTGGCGTAAAGGTAACCATATCTCCGCTGTACAAAGGTGATGGGTTCCTCCTTATGGTTGCGCCATTCGGCACCCGTCTCGCTGGGGTCGAATCGGTAGAAGTCGCTGCCCGGGTTGGCGGTCATGGCTGTCGGCACTTGGAAGCTAAGGAAGGGGACGGCCAGCAGATAATAGTTGTTCTGGCTGTTTGCGTCGTCATAGCCAGCGATGTTCTTTTTCATCGTCACCATAAGGCGCAAGGTGTTGTGTTTCAGCTGTCCGCCGTCGGCCACGGTGATGCTGCCGCCATCGAGCGTCACCGCGTTGGCCACGGCAAGATAGCCCGCAGGAACGGTGACATTGGCCTGGATGATGACGTCGCTGCCCGCGGGAGGCACCGTGCCGGTGCTCCAGCAGCCATCGTTGTTCCAGTTGCCGTTGGTGAGGAAGATATACTGTTTCGGGCAGTCCACGATGTAGTTGAAAGGTTCGCTCATCGCCCCGGTGCCTGAGAAGACCTCGTTTCCGTTGACATCGGTGACGGTATAGGAGCATTCGCTATCCCAGCTGCCGCTCTCCCACCAGAACACGAGCTCCCGACCGTCGCACACGGCGAGGGTGTAGTTCTCAGTGATAGGTGCATTGGCATGGTCGTGGGTGACGTTGGTCATGGTGGCCAAAACGATACCGGTTTCCACATCCACCACACGGATGGCAGCGCCATTCCATCCGTCGCCGTAGCTGTCGGTGAGGGTGAAGGTGAGTTCGCACTGGTCTTCGGACGGGCAGAAGACAGGCGTGAAGCTGAAGTCGTCAAGGAAAAGCATCCATTGATCGTAGGAGTTGTATTTGACAGCAACGTACTTGGTGCCTACGGGGAAGAAGTCCTCATAAAGTATCCAATTGTCTGCGTCTTGGGCGGTCACTTCGTCACCCCAAGTGAAAGCAGTGGGCGATTGGGTGGTGGTGGAGTAACCCACTTGGAAGGTTTCGGGGTACTCGTTCGAGAAGTTTCTGTAATAGAACGACACATCCACTCCTGTGGTACCCTCCAACTCGGGCGAGATGAGGTATTGGGGTGGATTGGTGTTGTAACGGAATCGGAAGCCATAGTCGTCTTGGTGTGCGGGAAACAAACTGGTACTATATCTTCCTGTGTACGAATTGCAATGCAGCATCGTCCAGCAGTCGAATTCGTCTTCCTCCTCGAAGCCGTAGGTGTAAGGCAGTGTTTTGGGCGCGCACATCGAGGGCGCATACACGAAGCTGGTCTTAGGGATGAAGTTCTGCTGCGTGGCTGGAATGGTGCCCGTGCTGCTGCTGTTTGAGCCCGAAATGGATGCTCCGCTGACGGTCTGGCCCTTGAAGTAGATGCTCATGTAGCCGATGTCCTCGGTGTTGTCGATGCCCACCAAAAGGTTGCCGCCCTGATAAATGTAAGGCGTGCTGAAGTGGATGGTCATCTCGCCGCCGCCGTCTGCACTCACGATATTGAAGCGGCCGCTGTAAACAATGGTGGCAGAGGCTTTGGGCTCGTAGGCATCAATCGTGGTGTAATCCACCTCCATCAGGTAGACGTCCGCGTCGCTCACGGTGGTGTAAGGCACGTTTTGTGTGGTGGTGTAGAACGTCATGCTGCTGATGGGCCTGCCTGTCATTTCCGCCAAGTCGGCGGCGGGAATGACGAACTGGCTGCGGGTGAAGTCATCGAAGTAATAGATGTAGGCTGGGATGCGGTTGTTGGTGGCGGTGCCGTCGTGCACGGTCAGCGTTTCGAAGCATTGCATGTTGGTGAATGCGTTCCAGCCAGAGGCCGACTGATAGTCCTCCAATGCTGAGCAAGGCACATACACAGGGATGTCGGTCGGCACATAATTGAACGCATCGGTACCCAAAGTAGGTGGCGTATCAGGAAGCACTATCATGGAAGACAAACCTGTGCAATACGTGAAAGCATCTTGGCCTATCGAGGTCACGGAGTTACCGATGGTCAGCGAACCATTGAAACCGTTACAAAAAGCGAAAGCATAGTTGCCTATCGTGGTCACGGAATACGGGATACTCAGCGAGCCTGTCAAACCATAACAGTCAAGGAACGCGCTATTCCCAATTGATGTCAAGGAACCGCCAAAGGTCAGCGAACCAGTGAAACCGCTGCAATAAGCGAAAGCATGGTCGCCTATCGTAGTCACGGAATTTGGGATAGTCAACGAGCCGGTGAAGCCATCACATTCCTCAAATGCAGCATAGCCAATAGAGGTCACAGAATTACCAATGGTCAGCGAACCGGTGAAACCGCTGCAATACATGAAAGCATATTCGCCTATTGAGGTCACGGAATTACCGATGGTCAGCGAACCAGTGAAACCGGTGCAATGCATAAAAGCATATTCGCCTATCGAGGTCACGGAATTCGGGATAGTTAACGAGCCCGAGAAGCCGCTACAACCATAGAAAGCACCATAGTTAATTGAAGTCAAGGAACTACCAAGGGATAGCGTGCCCGTGAAACCGCTGCAACCATAGAAAGCAAGATTGTTTATTGTAGTCACGGAATTTCCGATAGTCAGCGAACCAGTGAAACCGCTGCATTCATAGAAAGCATATTCGCCTATCGTGGTCACGGAATTCGAAATGGTCAGTGAGCCAGTGAAGCCACTGCAACCTTCGAAAGCACTCTCACCTATCGTGGTCACGGAATTACCGATGGTCAGCGAGCCCGTGAAACCGCTGCAATAATTGAAAGCATATTCGCCTATTGTGGTCACGGAATTTGGGATAGTCAGCGAGCCAGTGAAGCCGCTGCAATCATAGAAAGCAGCGGCTTCAATCGAAGTCAAAGAACTACCAAAGGACAGAGAGCCCGTGAAGCCGCTGCATTCGGCGAAAGCAGCATAGCCAATCGAGGTCACGGAATTCGGGATAGTCAGCGAGCCTGTAAAGCCACTGCATCCATAGAAAGCATAGTTGCCTATCGTGGTCACGGAATTGGGAATGGTCAGTGAGCCTATTAAACCGCTGCAATTATAGAATGCGGCCCAGCCTATCGCTTTCACTACATAAGTGGTTCCGTTATAGGAGACCGAGGAAGGCAGGGTGATGTTTCCTGTGGGTTTGGTATATCCCTCCCAAGGCTCGTCTTCCCAGTCTGTCGCTGGATAGGTTATCTCCACATAATGGTTGGTGGCATCGGTGATGTTGTAATAGAGGGTCTGCCCCGTGGAGCAGGTCTTCGAGAAGTCGTAGGCAAAGCCTTTGTTCATTCCTACCGCACTCAGCAGCAGGACGAGCAGGATAGGTAGTACCTTCTTTTGTAAATGTAAGTTTCTTTTTTCCATACTATTAAGTTTTGAATTGTTTGTAATATCTTTCTTTTGTAATATGCTAACATGGTTTGAGTTAGCCAAGTTTTGAGGCAAGTTTTAGATTTTTGTTGCGTTTTATTGCGGCAAAAATAAGAAAAAACAAACCAACCTGCCAAGATTAATAATTTTTTGTACTTTTGCGGACAGAATACAAGATTAGGGCATTATGACTAAATATCCTATCGGCTTGCAGAATTTCCAAGGGCTTCGCGAAGACGGCTATGTTTATGTGGACAAATGATTTAAGCATTATGATGAACTGGCCCGACCTACTCTCCAACAAACGCTACGCGCAGCCGCACAAGAGCCCCGACATCCGGAGCTCGTTCCAGCGCGACTACGACCGCATCATCTTCAGCAGCCCATTCCGCCGACTGCAAAACAAAACGCAGGTGTTTCCTTTGCCTGGCGCACAGATGGTCCACAACCGCTTGACCCACAGCCTCGAAGTGGCCAGCGTCGGACGCTCCATCGCCTGTCGCACCGTCGAGAAACTGGCGAACAAACATCACGAGTTGAAAGAACGTCAGTCCGACATCGAGACCATCGTGGCTTCGGCTTGCTTGGCCCACGACCTCGGCAACCCGCCTTTCGGTCACTCGGGCGAAGACACCATCAGCAGCTTCTTCAAGGACGGAAAAGGCAAGGAGCTGGAAAAGCTTGTAAAACCCGAGCAATGGAGTGACCTCATCGCCTTTGAGGGCAACGCCAACGCCTTCCGCCAACTGACGCACCAGTTCACAGGTCGAAGAGCAGGTGGCTTCTCGCTGACCTCCGCCACTTTGGCCACCTTACTGAAATACCCCTACCCTTCTTACAACAAAGGCAACCGCAAGAAATACAACGTCTTTTATTCTGAAATAGAAGCCTTTAAGGAAGTCGTCGAAGAATGTGGTATTCCACGTTTAGATGATGAGCATTTGGTCTATGCCCGTCATCCATTGTCCTACATGATGGAAGCCTCCGACGACATCTGCTACCTCGTCCTCGACATGGAAGATGCCCACAAACGCGGCATCATCAGCATGGAGGCCATCGAGAGCTGCTTTGTCTCATTTTTCGACCCGAACAAAGACAAGGCTTTCTTCAAGCACAAGGAGGACGTTTACCGCGAAGTGACCGATGTCAACGAAAGGATGGCCTTCCTCCGCGCCATGCTCATCAACAAGCTGGTGAACCTTGCCAGCGACATTTTCGTCAAAAACTACGAAGCCATCATGGAAGGCCGCTTCGAAAAGAGCTTGATTTCGCATCTGCCTGATTTTGAAAAGAATGCCCTTGACCTTTGCCGCGATGAATCGGTGAAGCACATCTATCGTCACCCTTCCGTGGTGAAGATTGAACTGACGGGCTTCAATGTCATCGGAACGCTGTTGGAAGACTTCACCGATGCCGTGTTGAACCCCAACACACCCTACAATAAAAAGCTCCTCTCGCTCATGCCCGAGCAGTTCAAGGTTCAGACCGACGACACCTACACCAAGCTCCAGTCCGTCATCGACTTCATCTCCAACATGACCGACCTCTACGCCGTGCAACTTTATAAAGACCTGAGGGGAATCGACTGATGAAGAAGATTTTAGCTATAGTTTGTCTGTTGCTGTGCGGGGTGTTTTCATTTGCACAAGAGCCACCATTCCCCCGCGACATCACAAGAAGCACAAAATCCTATCTGATAGCTGACGACAACCCAAAAGACACGGCTTTTCTGAAAGAAAAATGCCGTCAAGCAGGCTTGGACTTGGGCCTTTCTGTGCTGGCCAACCGCGTGCCGACCGACAGCAAACTCGTCGCGCCCAAACCCTCAAAACATCTTTTGCTACAAGGTGAATTGCGACTTCAACTGCCCATCGACGACAAACAGACGGAGTTTGCGGTATACCATTCCGAACTCTTCGACCATCCCGCCAACATTAATGTGCTGCAAATCGACGATGAACTCATCACCTACCGCACGACGGAAAGGACAGGCAACATCAATTTGTTCTACGGCTGCATCAGAGGCGCATTTGGCACGAAGAAATCGGCACACTCGAATAACGCCACGGTATACAAACTTTGGGACACACCCGAGCGCACCTTCCTCCCCGACCTTGAGATCCAAGACCAAATGGCCCAAGTTGAAGCCAAAAAACTGGCAAAGACCGATTATCCTCTTCTGATTTTCAACGACTTAAAAAGCTACGGTTACAACGATCAAGGCGACACGGCCATCGGTCATTTCCTCGACACGATGCACAAATACAACCCCGACAAGCTCCTCCAAGCCGACTTGCTCACCACGAATTCGCAACGCTATCTGAGCCGTGTCAACGAAAACCAACTTTGGAACGAGTCGATGCGCATCAAGATGGTGGAAACCTTAAGCGAGAAGCAAAGCTTCTACCGCAATAACCTGATGCCGTGGATGATAGGCAACTTCCAAATCCACCTTGCCGACAAAAAACGAAAAGCCACCACGATGGAGGAACTCGAATGGTTCCTCTCCAAAGCCGCCGCCTTCGATGCCGGTTTTGGCCTCGATTTCTGTGCGGAAACCATGAGAAAGCATGGCCTAACCAATGCGATGTTGAACACCATAAATAATTGGGAATCACTTCGTTTAGCCAATGCTTTCAGCGCGGAGCAAAAGGAAGCATTCAAAGACCCATACGGAAACTGGCACCTGATGCAGGTCGACGACACGACTTTCTGGCTATTTGAGCAGCAAATATCGCGGCAATATGTCTGCGAGACCACCCTCTCTCGCTGCGACACCTGCAAATATTGGGGCAGCATGCAAGGCGATTGGAACTGGAGGAGCCATTACAACAGCCCGCTTTCCTTGATCCTCAGAGTCGAAGGCAAGGGCAGTGTAAGCAATCCCTGCGTCATTTCCGGACAAGACAGCATCACATTCCCGTGCATCATCAAAGCGGGACAATACCTGGTTTTTGACTTGAGTCACAGGGGAATGGCCTGCATTACCGACACCAATTTCAACACGATTAAAGAAATCAAACCAATGGGAAACCTGCCGAGGCTTATCGAAGGCGACAACCAGATTTCGATGGAGTGTAGATTCATCGGTGAAGGCAAGCAAATGCCTGAAGTGAGTGTTCGCTATATCGCCATCGACGAGCAACACCCGAATATCATTTTCTTCAAACCTGCCCAATAGCTCGGCCTACCTTAAAAAAAAGTTTTACCTTTGCGCCATCATGTCGAAGAAAAGTCAAAACGAATACCCCAGCGGAAGCCGGACGAGTTGGAAGGTCGTGCTCACCTACCTCTTCGTTTTCGCGCTCAGCTGTGCCTTGTTTTACTACATCTTCAACCTGCGCAACAACATCGAGAGCCAACGCTCCAACATCAAGGCACAACATGATGCCTTGAATTGGGTCAACCAATTCACCAAGAATGTACATGGTGCCCAAAACGCGGCCAACCTGTATGCCTTCACCGAACAATCCAAATACAAAAAGGAATTCAATGCCTATCATGAGGAAATCAAGGCGCAGACCGACTCACTCATAAGCTTTGAAATCAGCGAAAACAACATTCAGATGGTGAACGAGATAGAAAGGCTCATCAACAACAAGGGACGACTTAGTAATGAGTTGTCGCGCCAGTTCCACGACTTCAACCCCTTGGCAGAGTTCGACCGCACCATCGACGACTACATCCCGCCCCAACTCGAAGATGAGATTGTGGTGACCACCGTGTCGAAAGACACCCTCATCCACGTACCGAAGAAAGGCGAGAGAAAGGGATTTTGGCAACGTGTCGGCAAGGTATTCAACCCTACTGAAGAACAAGAAGATAGCATTGTGCGCGTCTCAATCGAACGCACCGACACCCTGCATATCCAAAGGCAGCAGGCCGACACGGTCAACATCTTGGCCGACTTACGTGTGCTTTCCGACAAAGCCAAAAAGGAATATTGGAAAAAGATCAAAGAATACGAGAAAAAGACGCAGGAGTTGGTCAATGCCGACAACGAACTCTCCGAACAGATTTCTTCCCTGTTGATTCACCTCAACCAGGAAATCCTTGACTCCACAATCCAGGAAATCGAAAAAAGCGAGAACCTCATCCATGAAAACACACGGATTTCCATCATCGTCGGTGCTGTGACTTTGATACTCATCATCATTTTCATCATCTTGATTATCAGTGATGTAAACAAGGGATACCGAGCGCGTCGTGCCGCTGAAGAAGCCAAAAAGAAGACGGAGGAAATCATGGAAAGCCGTCACAAGCTACTGCTTTCCGTCTCCCACGACATCAAAACCCCATTGAGCTCCATTCTCGGCTATGTGGAACTCATCGACAAGACAGGTAACGAAAAGGAAATCAACTCGATACAACAATCTGCCGACCACATTCTCAACCTACTCACCAACCTCCTGGAATTCTCCAGCCTCGAGCAAGGCAAACTGCAAATCAGCAACGAGACCTTCAACATCCGCCAACTCTGCGACGAGACTGCCGAGATGTTTGAACCCATCGCCAAACACAAAAACCTGACGTTCAACTATGAACCCTCCATTGAGGAAAGCACCTTCATCCTCTCCGACCAACTGAAAATCAAACAGATACTTATTAATCTGATTTCCAACGGCATAAAATACACCTTGGAAGGCAGTGTCAGTTTCAAAGCCAGGATGGGGCGCAATTTGGTCGTTTTCGACATCATTGACACGGGTGTGGGAATCCCGAATGACAAATTGGAGGAAGTATTCAAGCCATTTGCACGAATTGAAACCTACAACCAATTTGCTGAAGGCAGCGGTTACGGCTTGTCGGTAGTGAAAGGTTTGGTCGACCTCCTTAACGGAGAAATCCATATCGATTCTGAAGTTGGTAAAGGCACCCATTTCGAAGTGCGAATCCCCGTCGGTGAAGTGACACCAGAACCTGAAGTAAAAGATGAAGTCAGTGAGGATAACAAGAAAAGCCTCAATATTTTAATCATAGACGATGACAACACTTTGCTATCCGTCATCGATACCATGTTGCACCGGTTGGGACACACCGCCATTCCCTGCCGTTCGATGAACGATTTCGACAATGCGCTGAAACAACTTGAGGATTTTGACTATATCCTTACCGACCGTGAGATGGGTGCGGTGACAGGCAACGACCTTCTATACCTTATCAAGGAAGTCGACCCCAACAAGCCCGTCATCTTGATGACCGCGAGAATGGAGTACACGACCGAAACCGCCAAAAGCGAGGGCTTCGATGGATTCTTACAGAAACCATTCAATTTAAAGCAGTTAGAGAATCTATTCGGAAGTGTCGCTTTAAGTGAAAACGAAGAAGAAATCGCCTTCCCTGACTTCCCAGCCTTTAGCGAAATGATGGGAAACGACAAGGAAGCCATGACCGACATCTTGACTGTTTTCGTGCAGTCTACAGCCAACGATTTGGTTTCGATGAACACTTTAATTGAGCAATCGAATTTCATTGAAATGCAAGGACTTTGCCATAAGATGTTGCCCATGTTTATCCAATTGGAGCGTGACACCACCTTCCTCGCCCGAATGAACTCCATGCGCGGCAAAAACGAGACGGAAGAAGACTATCCGAATTGGAAGGAAGACGCCGCCCAATTCATGGCCCAAACCGATGAATTGATGGATCTGCTGGCGGAGAAGTATGGGATTGGGTGAGGCTGCACTGCCGTTTGCGTGGCCAATTAGAGTAAACTTTAAATGGTTACCAATCGCCATCAACAATATTGGCGATGATTTTATCTACCACCTGATCAAAGTATGGTTGGCGCAAGAAACAATTGTGTCTTGAAATCACATCATCCACATTAAAGGGATTAACGATATGCGTTACAAAATAAGAAGCCTTAGGTAAGGGGGATGACAACCATTCCGATTGAATCGGAATAGTCAGTTCTGGGATGATATCCTTTGAAGACACAAGCACTGCATAGAAAAGTCCTGGCTCCATCTGTTGCAAATCGTCGCACGAGACGACCAATGCAGGATGAGGCAACACTTTCCCATCAGGAAGTACAAAAGGAACCTCCACAATTTCACGTTGATAGACACTGCTTACAGCCATTTTTCTAATCCTTTGGGAATTTGACCACTGCGAGATTTGAGATAAGTGCCATAGTCTTCAGCAGCCAAACTTGGGAAACTGCTTTCTTCGAGTGGCGGATAGGCTCTCAATTTTTCGCTCAACTCTTCATCAGAAAGCCTGCTGTGACGGGAATGAGATTGGTTCTTGCCGTTTACCTGAGCCAAAAGCCAACTCTCGACCTGTTGTTGCAGCCAAATTTGGAATGGCTCTTTGATCTGGAAGGTATTTTCAGCCTGCATGACCAAACTCTCGTCCAACGCGATACGATAAGTACACATCTTGAATTATTTTATGCCTGCAAAAATACACAATTTCTGAAACACAGCCACTTTTCCCCGAAAATACCGCATCAGCCAAATTTGCCTTTGAAGGATTACAACCCAAATACTCGGCTACGGTCGGATTACAAATCCGCCCGAACGGGGAATTGAGAATATATCATGCAACAAATACGGATCGTAAGTATATTCAGTTTATTGCTTGCGATCTTAAAATCAATCATCATTTATCTCTTGCCATTTTTGTTTATCATAGCGGTCTTTCGTGTATCGCTAAGACCTTTTTGTAATAAATCAACATTGGTTTTATTATCCAATAAAACTTTTACTCTTTGAATTCTGTTTTGCAAGAATTGTTCTAATTGTTTATTTCCATCTGCTTTAAATGCCAAATAATAATTGAGTTTTAACAGCATCATATATCTTAAAATTGGCATTTTATTGATGTCAGAGATAGCATTATCTATCATTTGATAATTATCTGCAAGATCAATGTCAAATAAAGTGAAATACAAAATGAATAATTTATACTGGTTATTTGAAGAGGTAGGACTATATTTTTCAATCTCTTTTTTAATTAGTTTTTCCAACGAGTAATGACCTAAAGCATCGAACAACTGAGTTTGAGAAATGATAGGAGTAAAATTTGAGAATAGTTTTAATACTTTCAATTCGTCGCTTTCTTCGATAAAACTAATTTTGTTTTGTTCTACTTCTTTTTTTGTTTCTCTTGCTATTTCATCAACTAAATAAAACCCAAAATCACAATAATAATCTACAATTACTCTAAATATTTGAGAAACATCTAAACTATTATCTGTTACCGTATCAATGTTTTTAAACACGCGTGCTAAAATAGACAAGAACCTTTCAACCACGTCGATTGATGTAGATTTTGGATCAAAACGCTTCATGAGATGGACTTCAGATTTCAACTCTACAGTTCCATCAGCAAAATCTTCAATTTCTGCTTTTTCTAGTGGAGACAAAGCTTTTGTAATTGATAATTCTTTACATGAATCTTCAACTTGTTTTGGTAAATCAATACTTTTCAACAATTGTTTATCCTTGTCGGCATCATATTTTTCAAAAAGTGGAGAACATTTGGTTACAGCCTTTTGATAAACCAAATTCAACATTTCAGTATCGTCATTCTTAAATCCACTATAAATCTCTAATTGATTCTTAAACCCAAGGTATTTTACATCATCATTTATAATTCTGTTCTTAAATCCTGCATCTTTTGTCATATGGAAAGCTAAAAAGTATTCAAAAAAACCATTTAGTCTAAATACATACCTATCTTTGGGTACAGATTTAAGCACACCGCAAGCTAAAAAGAAATCAAAAACCTCATATGGAGTTGCTGCAATTCTAATGTTTTGATCAAACTCTGAAGATAGAAAAGAGCAGATTTCATCCTTTGTAGCACAATAGACTTCAGTTTCATGATGTTCAAAAAGATAAGCGGCTAAAGAAGCACATGTTTTTTTTAATTGATCAAATGTAATTTTTGTCCCATCCATAAGTAACCGCTTTTTCTCGAAAATCTCATCCACACATAAATCTAATATGGCAAATAGATTTTTACTGTATGTGTCTGAAGATTTATGATGAATTAATACTAATAAGGAAATGGTCCAGAAATTACAAGGCAATTCCATTTGTTTGCACAACTTAATTATCCTATCTTGAATTTCTGCTTTTTTGTCACTACTAGACAATTGAGCATCTGTATATTTTATTATTTCTTGTCTTCGAAGATCATGGAAAAACACTTTTCTATAGTTTCCATTTTTAACAAAATCCAGACTCTCTACCTCGTAACTATTGCTAGTATTATCCTCCGTTGTTAGAATAACCACGCATTTATCGTGACTTTTTGTGAATTCTCGCAAATAATTACAAAAACCACCTGAAGGTCTAAAATTATCTACAAGCAATACCAATCGTTCGGATTCAGAAATCCCTTTGGCTAAAGTTTTATTAACTTGCAAGTATCTATTCAACACTTTCTCTATGTCATAATCATCACTAATAATTGCTTCCTCATGTTTAACATCAAGATAAAGTGGTATTCTTTGGTAAGTTGAAAAATGCATCAAATATTCAAGCTGGATCCTTTTTAAAATAGAAGTTTTTCCACATTTGTCTTTGCCAAAAAGAATAAAATTAGTATTTGCATCATACAATTCTTGCATTGTAACTATATTAGCAATATTAGAGTTCAAGGCATCTTCTTTTTGTGTTTTTATATACGGTACGTTAAAAGATGACAAAAAGTTATTATTTTCATCCTCGTTTTTTACTAAAAGAAGGTTGTTGGCTTCATCTTTTGCGATAGGAATTAGTTCGTGTATTTTCCCTCTAAGCCTGATTTGTTCAGCTTTTTCTTCTCCAACGGGAATGATGATTTCTGTTGCTGAACCGAAGTGACATTCGTTTGAGTCTTTAACATAGGTGATTTCACTAACATAGTATTTATTCTCTTGAACTTCGTCATTCTCAATAAATGAGCATCCCAAATTATCACCTTTTGCTAATGTTGCTTTTGCCGTGTGTTCATAAATCCCGTTGCATCCATTATATCTAACAGTATTCATCATTTTATGAACATGTCCAATAAAAAGCATATCAAAATTGTCATATATGCTATTCCCTAAATCAAATGCAATTTCGTTTTTTAAATGTGCAATTGGATGATGCATAAGAAGAATCGCCCTATCCACTTTACCATGTATAGTTTTAATGATTTCGTTTAATGCTGACACTGGAAAACATAGATTGTAGATATCTTTCTCCCCCTTGTCATCCCATAAAGTAGAAAGCCATGCCGTTGACAAACATACGAATGCAATTTTTTTATTATTAAATGTACGGTAATGAATACTATACAATTCTTTGATGATATTACTTTCACTGGCCGTATGATAAGTTTTTAAAAATGTATTATATGATTCCAAAGGAAGTAGCGAGTCTTGAAAAACTCTATCTTTCTTGTTATAAAAAGCATCCAATTCTTTTGATGAATTGATGTTCATTTGAAAAAATGGTCCAATTGCAAGATGTTTTGCTTGCCGATCAATATCATGGTTACCTGAAGTAAAAATAACGTTTTCAGGGACAACATTTAATTCTGAACAAAGATAATCAAACAATCGTTTTTTAGCAGCAATAAAATTGTCTTTTACCGTCCCGGATTGTACCAAATCGCCTGTAAAAACAATAAAATCAACATTTTTGTTTTCTTTTTTTATTACTTTCACAATATTTAAAAGAACAGAATCCAGTTTTCGGTTTTCTCCATCGAAATGTAAATCGGAAATATGTAAGATATTCATATTTACTATTTTGAATTTATAATTATTTAGAATTCTTATTGAATTTGTTTTTCTTTTTTGGTTGTTAGATTACCATGTTTCATGGTAATCTACTTATGACGATGCAAATGTATGCATTTTTTTCATTTAACAAACATCATATCTATTTTAGTCAATTTGTTAGCTTGTGTTAGACATCTCTAAGCGCTAATTCTTCCGTGCCAATTGTACAACATCTGTTGCATACCCAGATAGAATCCCCTAATCTGCTCAGGCTGCATATTGAGTTGGTTCACTGCATCTGTCGCTGAGTGGTATTTCATGTCGATGAGCATTGGCAGATTTTCCGAAGTCAGTTCCTTAAAGCCATTACGCACGTATAGTTCCATGACATAGTTTACGAAATCTAATTGCGCGGCGGTATACTTCTTCCGTGCCTGCTCCTTCAAAATCTCGGCTCTGCGTCGGCGGTCTATCGGCGTTGTATTGTAGGCGAGATAGGCCAGCACGTCCAGCATGTCACAATTCTCCATTTCAAGGAAATTGCGCGTCATTTCCAGTTTGTCCTCAGGAAAACCGCTTTGGGCCAACACATCAAGCAGTTGCTCGCGGGTGTCGGGCTGCGACCAACGTTTGCGTAAGTCTTCTTCCCCAGCAAGAAAATGCGGCAACATACCAAAGAGTTTCTGGATATATTCTTGGATGCTTATCAACTCGTCACCAAACTGTATGCGTTCATCCCAGTCCGTGTGCAGGGTCAGTTCGCGCGTCGGTGACAACTTCACTTTTACCGTCTTTTTTTGATGTCCACCTGGGCAGGTGCATGGCAGGTGGCCACAAATAGGACAAGGTTGAGGCATTTTCCAGCCACTGCCTTCATGCGCTTCACTGTCTCCATTCTCTTCGCCGTTGGGATAGGGTTTCGGCTTGTTGCAGGTGCAAGGATAATTGCCACACACCGGGCAGAACGGGTCGCCATCCCATTCGGCATCCTTGAAATTTTTTGAAGCACCCACAAAGTCGTACACCGTGAAATAGTATTTATCGGTAAACAAGCGCGTGCCTCGTCCCATAATCTGCTTGAATTCCACGATGTTGTTCACCGGACGCATCAAAACGATGTTGCGCACATTGCGAGCATCGACGCCCGTCGACAGTTTCTGCGAGGTGGTGAGGATGGTTGGGCGCAGGTAGTCGTTGTTTTGGAACTGTTTCAGCTTGGCTTCGCCTTCCTTGCCGTCGTCGCTGGTCACGCGCTCGCAATAGTTGGAGTCGGGCACTTTCTTGTATTGGTTGATCATGTCGCGAATCACCATCGCATGGAGTTGGGTGCAGCAAAACACCAGGGTCTTCTCGTCCTTGCCAATCTGTCCAAGCAATTCTTTGACACGGTGCTCATCGCGCTGGCGGATTTCGATGTTGCCATTGTAGAAGTCTTGCTCGGTGTAGGTCTTGTCAGGGTCGATTTCGCCCTCCACATCGTCGTTGGGGTCAAACTGGTAGGTGTCAATATTGCTGCTCGAAATCTTCACGCGATAAGGTGTCAGGAAGCCGTCTTCGATACCTTGCTTCAGCGAATAGGAATAAACGGGGTCGCCAAAATACTTGTAGGTGTTGGCGTTCACCGTCCTGCGCGGTGTGGCGGTCATGCCAAGCTGCACCGCAGGCTCGAAGTAATTCATCAGCTGTCGCCACTCGCTTTCGTCGTTGGCTCCTCCCCTATGGCATTCGTCGATGATGATGAAATCGAAAAACTCAGGCGGATATTGCTTGTAGTAAGGCTGTCCCGTCGGGTCGTTCGACATGATGGTTTGGAAAATGGTGAAATAGAGATGCCGCGCCTTAGGCACACGGTCATGGTGCTTGCTGTCGTGAAGCAAATCGGGCGTGATGCGTTCCATCGCGTCCTCGGGGAACTGTTCGAAGTCGTTCTTGGCTTGGTTGGCGAGGATGTTGCGGTCGCTAATGAACAGGATGCGAGGCTTCTGCTCCGTGCCTCGTGTATTCCAGTTGGTTTGATATAGCTTCCAACAGATTTGGAAGGCAGTATAGGTCTTGCCCGTTCCCGTGGCCATGGTGAGCAAGATGCGTTGTTCGCCCTTGGCGATGGCTTCCAGCACCTTGTTGATGGCGATTTCCTGATAGTAGCGAGGCTCGCGACCTCCGCCACGGTTCATCGGACAGAGGTTGAACTTGTCGCGCCAAGGATTAACCTCCACAAAGGTCATCGCCCACAACTCCTGCGGCGAAGGGAACCTGTCGGCGGGGCCTTCCTTAGAGGGGATGATGTAGTTGCCTTGGGCATCACGCACGCCCATGTCGATAGCCCAAATCTCGTCGCCATTGGTGGCGTAGGTATAGCGGATGTGCAGCAACTCGGCGTACTTCTTTGCCTGCTCCACCCCTTCGCTGACGTGTTTCTCGTCGCTCTTGGCCTCGATGACGGCCAACTTCTGCTTGCGGTATTCCAAGATGTAGTCCACCTTCTTTGGATGGCGATTTTGGGGCAGTGCGCTCACTTGACCAGGTGCAATGTAAGCCCGCTGTTCCGTAAGGATTTCGCTTTCGGGCACCTGTTCCCAACCCACCTCATAAAGTTTGGGGTCTATCTTTTTCCGTCGGGTTGCTGATTCGTCCATAACTTTTGTTTTTTATTCAAACACTTCTCTAAGCATCGCTTGTTTCAATGCATCACATTCCGCCAAGGTCTTCCGCTGCACATCCTCCAACTTTTTGATATTGGCGGAAAGGGCATCGAGGTGGGAGACAATGGAACGCTGAATATCAATTGTTTTGGGGATGTTTATTATAATGCTATTCAAGGCTTTCTGAGTTAGTTTTGGTTGTGCTGCTCCTGTAATGTATTCATCAAGTTTCAACCCTGAAAAATAATACTCAACATATTTTTGAGTTATCAAACTTTTGAACCTCAAAACATGGGCATGATTGTTTACCCATACCTTACCTGAAATAGGAAATGCTATTGGATAAGTTCGCATCAACAAGTTTGCACCATCTTCAGAAATACACAACAAATCATCGTCAAAAAGATAATCATCAACATAATCCACTATACCTGACGCACCATAATAAGGATATTTTCCTTCTGTCCTATTCTTTTTTGTTACAGGAATCCGAATACTATCTAAATTCTCTGAAATATCAGGAAGTGTCTTCTCTTCCCACCCCTCTTTCGGCCTCATGCACTCGGCAAGTTCGGCTTGGAAAAGTTGACGGGCTTCGGCGAGTTGCTTTTCGGCATTGGCTTTCAGGGCATCGATATGGGCAAAGGCTGCATCAAGGCGGGAGACTATGGAGAGTTGCTCGTCTATTGAAGAAACAGGGATCTCAATTTGTTGAAATTTCTTCGCGCTTACTCCTCCAATAAGACCAGACAACAAAGCGTAGAACTGATCTTTGAAAACATCTGATTGAACGAAATAATAAATGTACTTACCCACCAAGGAATTTTGTTTCGGGTTCAAGCAGAACAATTTGTTACCAAAACATACATCTTGTTCAACAAATGCAAATTTCTTACCTGCACTTCCTCCTTCCGCACAAACAAAAACAGAATTTGCAGGAGCCACCTTATATTCATCATAATTTGGTATGCGCACTCCGTTATCGTAATCAATAGAGCCATTGGTAGAAACATCTTTTGTGGCTATGAAAGGTAAACCTCCTGTAGCACCGAAGAAATACTTCTTTTTAAAGTCTGCGTTAATACTATTTCCGTTAAATATTTCGCACACCTCTCCCAACTTCTTATATGTCCATCCTTCTTTCATTCCACCATCTTTTTTATCTCATCCAACAAATTTTGGGCTTCTTCATGCAAACCGAGCAGCGAGTCAACGATTTCAGCTGCACTCCGTTCATCCACTTCCTCCACCTTGTTCGGGTTCTTCACGCTAAGGTTGCAGTCGTTGCCAAGGTCAGAAACATCAATGCTCCACGAGTTTTCGCTGTCGGCTTTGGTCTTTTGCAGTTTCAGGAAGTCGGCCAAGTCATCCTCGTTCAAGGCGTTGGTTTTGCCGAGGTTGCGGCCAGGGTTCAGCTGATAGTACCATATCTTTTCGGTGGGCTTGCCCTTGTCGAAAAAGAGCACCACGGTCTTCACGCCTGCCCCTTGGAACACGCCCGACGGGAGGTCCAAGATGGTGTGGAGGTTGCACTGCTCCAGCAGCACCTTACGTAACTGGGCAGCGTCGCCATTGCTGAGGAAGGTGTTTTTAATCACGATGCCTGCACGGCCTCCCGCCTTCAGCATCTTGATGAAGTGCTGCATGAACATATAGGCCGTCTCGCTGGTGCGCAGGTCGAAGTTTTGCAACACCTCGCCACGTTCCGAGCCTCCAAAGGGTGGATTGGCCAAGATGACATCCTTGCGGTCTTTCTCCTGCACCTGTGCCATGTTCTCGGCCAGCGTGTTGCCACGGATGATGTTAGGCGCCTGCACCCCGTGGAAAATCATGTTCATCGTAGCGATGATGTAAGGCAAAGGCTTCTTCTCCTTGCCGAAGAAGGTCTTCTCCTGCAATATCTTGTTGTCGTTGGAGCTTTTGATTTTCTGCGACATATAAGCGAAGGCCTCGCAAAGGAAGCCTGCCGAGCCACAAGCAGGGTCGTAGACCGTCTCGCCTATCTTCGGGTCGACCACCTTCACAATGGTACGAATGAGCGGGCGCGGCGTGTAGTACTCGCCACCGTTGCGCCCTGCATTGCCCATGCGCTGAATCTTCGACTCATAGAGCAACGTCATCTCATGCTTATCTTGTGCGCTTTGGAAGTGCAACGAATCCACGAGATTGATGATTTCGCGCAGGTTGTAGCCACTGGTAATCTTATTGCGCAGCTCGGCGAAAATCTCACCTATCTTATATTCGAGCGTGTTGGCGCTACTGGCCGTTGTTTGGAACTTGCGCAGCTCGGGAAACAACTTAATGTCTACAAACTGTTGCAGGTCGGGGCCTGTCATGCAGTTGATGTCGTCGGGGGTGCCGTCGGCCTTCTTGGGTGCCGCCCATTGGCTCCAGCGCATGAAGCCCGTGATAAGTCGCTTGTAATCCTTGCCCACCATCTGGGCGTTCATCTCTCGTTCGGCCTCAAGATCGTCGAGGTATTTCAGAAACAACAGCCACGAGGTCTGTTCGATATAGTCCAGCTCCGTGCTGCATCCCGCCTCATTGCGCAGGATATTGTCGATGGCATTAAATGTGGATTCGTATTGCATGGGATGTGATACTATTTGAAAGTGTTTTGCCTTTCCAAGCATCACAATAAAAATCCGTGAGACCCTTTGTTTACGTGGAGGTTCGCCAAAACCTGTACTACAAACAAGAAAGCCCACGGATACCGTGAGCATTTCCGCTTTCATGTGTAGTACATTTTGAAATTGGCGATTTCCACGTACGATGAAAAGCAAAAACGCTTTTATTCTATGTAATTATTTCAAACTTATCCTTTTACTAATTCGTTATCGTTTTGATTTGTAATTATTCAATGATTTATCGCTGCAAAGATAGCATATTATTTCATTTGGTTTCTGAAAATAGCCAAAAACTTCAGGAGGGATATTCTAGTTCAAGCCCCCATAGCAACCCGCTGAGCCTCCGAAGACCCTTCGGCATCTGCCTGTTTTTTCGAGGCTTTGGGCGCACCGCCCGTATAGGTGGCATTCAGCCGCTTGATGACCCTTGTCACCATGGCATAATGCCCGCCGTAGGCTTCAGGCTCTTTCGATGCCATCGCCTGTAGATAGGTTACCAAGACTTCGAGTTTCTCATTAGCTTCCCGCTTCAGGACAAGAAGAGGCTTGTGCTTCACCACCCTGACTTTGGCCCTGTCCACCTCAAGCCGCTTGTCCACAAGCCTATCCAAGGCCTCCTGAATGCCCTTGATACGCTCCGGCAGCATGGCAAGCTTTTCCACATGGGCTTGCATCTTGGGTTGGGCCAGTTCGCGAAGCAAGACACGCACCTCGGTCATCTGGGTGTACATATTCATTCGGGTGAGCGGTTTGCCGAAGGAACCGAAGAGCTTTTTGAGCACCTTGGCACTGGCCTTCACCTCGGCATCGGGCAAATAGCAATATGAATCGATGAAACGATGTGCCGCCACAATGCTGTCGTTGAGCTGTTTGACTTCCTTTTGCACATTATGCTTTGCCTTGCCAATATTCAGAGCATCGAAAAGCCTTTGGTTGGCATCTTTCACTTCTTGGACAAGACCCGTAATGTAATCGTCAGCCTGCACGTCTTTTAGATAAAGACATATCTCATCAATTCCGCTATTGAATGATAAGGAATCCAGTCCCTGGTTGAATCTTGATGGAGTCATAAAGAGCATTTTATTGATGAACAACCATCAAAAACCGTATCAAATAGGGAGTCACGAGGTTATCAATGACAAATTGTCCGATTCTTTGCCCTTTAGGGTCGTTTATAACGATTCACTACCCTATCGAATCAGGTCAACTATCGTTATAAACGACAAAAAGGCTGATTCCATGCCCTTTTGAATAGTTAATAACTACCTCACACCCCATTGCATTAGGGTATATGTCGTTATAAACGATGAAAAATGAAATTCATTGACTTAAAAGAGGGTTATTATGTATCTGCCTGCATTATCTTTTGACTTCGGAACGATGACTTGTGACTATGACAATGACCGCTTCAACCAATGGATGAAACTTCAGCATCCCCGTGGAAACGGTCATAGTCATTGTCAATGGTCATAGTCAAAAAGTTCCGTAGTCTCGTGTCCAATATGTATACTTTTTTTCTCATCTGCTCACCACAATTACAGTTCTATCCCATACAAATGCATCTTGTTATACAAGGTCTTGCGGTCGATTTGCAGCAGCTTGGCCGCGACGGTCTTGTTGCCCCTCGCTTTCTGCAAGGCGGCTTCGATCTGTTCCTTCTCGTGCTCGGGACGCAAGGCCCAGTCGTCGTCATCCGTGGCGATGACGGTCTTCTTGTTGGGCGCACTGAACACCGGCAGGTCGTCCAGCTCGATGTTCTCACTTTCGGCAAACAGAACGCAGCGGCGCACCACATTGCGCAACTCGCGCAGGTTGCCGTTCCAGCGTTGCTCCTTCATCCGCTGCAAGGCATCGGGCATGATGCCTTTCACATTCTTGCCCAACTCCTCGTTGGCCTGACTGATGAAGAAAGCCGTCAACTCATCGAAGTCCTCCAAACGGTCGCGCAACGGCGGCACCTCGATGGCAAACTCATTGATACGATGGAACAAATCCTGACGGAACCGGCCTTCCTCGATGGCTTGTTCCAGGTTTTCGTTGGTGGCGGCAATAATACGCACGTCCACATGAATGTCGGTGGCCGAGCCCACAGGCCTCACCTTCTGCTCCTGCAAGGCACGGAGCAGCTGCATCTGCACCTCGTAGGGCAGGTTGCCCACCTCGTCGAGAAACACCGTGCCACCCTTGGCCTGCTCAAACACGCCTTTCTTGTCGGCGATGGCCGAGGTGAACGAGCCTTTCAAGTGTCCGAACAGCTCACTGGGTGCCAACTCCTTGGAGAGGCTTCCGCAGTCCACAGGGATGAAAGGGCCCTCCTTGTAGGGGCTCAGGTCATGAATCATTCGTGCGATGTATTCCTTGCCTGTCCCGCTTTCGCCAAGAATCAGGACAGAGAACTTGGTCGGCGCGACCAGTTCCACATGTTTGTAGAGCCTTTGCATGGACGGGCTGTTGCCCTTTACCCATTGCTTGTTGCCTGGAATGATGGTCGCCTCCACTTCGTCACCGGTGGAAGCCAAGGCCGCAGCAATCTTTTCCTCCAGCACGCTCGGGTTGATGGGTTTTTTGAGGTAATCGAAGGCTCCCAGTTTCATGGCTGAGACGGCGGTCTGCACTTCGGCATAGCCTGTCATCACGATGATGGGCACCTTGCTTTTCAGTTTCTCTCTGACCCAGGTCATGAGGATGATACCGTCGCCATCAGGCAGAC
>JAEEGJ010012403.1_pt1 | contig 21111 bp, 5 predicted proteins | sample 8958761 | NCBI WGS metagenome assembly JAEEGJ01 (sample SAMN16246546, study PRJNA631951) | gut metagenome | biome: gut microbiome; feature: rumen; material: RS-attached | host: Bos | place: Iran: Karaj | collected 2018-10
CGTTTCCAGCACCCATTTCATCATGTCTTCTGCATGAACAGTTTCTTTGGATGATGTGGCATAGTAAGCCGCCAATCGTCTATTACTGTTCAACAGTTGGCGATAGGTCTCAAAGCGTTTCAAGAAAACATCTTCTACACCTAAGGCACAGTTATACTTACCAGTAGTAATTTCTTTTGTCAATACATCATAGGCATAATAGTTAAAGGTGTTCAGACCGCCGCTATTCAGGTTGTTGATATTGTTTCCACCGTAAACAGGAGATACGGTTGTACCACCTGTAATGTCACCATAGAACATACAGTTCATCACCATGGTTCCATTTCCTTCATCTATCATGGCAGCAGTGGTAGCAACATTGTTATAACCTACAATACCGCCGACATCACTACCGCCAGCAATCGTTGCATAGCTGTAGCAGTTGATGACACGTGCATTGCCATCCAAATGACCCACAATACCACCAACATGATTCGTACCGCTGACACTGCCACCGTTCACGCCGCAGTTGTAGATACGGGTATCGCCAAGGGCTGTAGCCACAATGGCACCGGCATGACCATCGTCATTGCCACTGCTGACAGAAGAACTCTCGATAATCACGTTTCTGATAATAGCATCTTCTGCATAGGCGATGAATGGCGCAGACACGCTGAAACTATGGTCAATCTGCCCTTCAATGATACCCTTAAAGGGGGCATCTTTCGTACCAATAGACCCAGAGGCTGTAAAGTTGCTTGCCAGCATATAATAGCCGCCCATCGCATTGATCTGCGAGGAACTGGTCACAACCTTAGGTACTAAAGTAAGGAACAGAGACTGATTGGCCGTTCCGTTGTCATTTGCAGGAGCTGCTGCAGCCTGTGTAGCAAGCGTCGTGAACGACTGCATCACCTTGGTATTGTCGAAGCGAGGCATTAGGCGCATATTGCCGTTACCATCATCAACGACCATAAAGGTGGCATTGGTGATGTTCATCTTGACATTATCAAGGCCTTCAATGTTACTTTGTTTCGTACCCAGGTTCTGCAGAGATAAACTGCTTGACGTTCCTGTCCAAGAGCTGGTAACTGCGGAATGTTCGGTGTTAGCCGTGAAGTAACGTGCGGTATTCGACACACTCTGAATCTGCACATTATAGGGGTCGAAACCGTTCGACCAGGTAGATACCGCGTCTTCTCTTGTGTGGTCAAAGTAGTCTAATTCTGTATCCTCTTTACTCTTGGTCTCTTCCTCAGCACCTGGATTACCTGCATAGATATAACCCATCTCCTCATCGATATCGAAGTTGGGCCTTAGGTACCACTGCATGGTGGTGGGTACATCTTCTATGCTGGCTGGTTCGCTATCGGTGGTAAGGGTGTTGTTGTCGCCAACCTTTGCATATACGCCACCCTGCTTCACCAGAAATGGTGCTGCAGATGTAGCATCTTTTGTTGCAGCACCAGCATAGGTACTGGCATACTCGGGCTTCACATCGTAGGTAACGTACCAGTCACGCTCCTTATCATCCACCTTAGCTTGGGTTTCGTAGTTTGGAAGGTTTGGCGTCGAATTATTCAGGTCTGCTCTACCCAACTCATCTGCTGTATATTCCGTATCGTCAGTGGCACTTACCGTAGCGTAGTCCGACACTTTGTATTTATGATAGCCAGGAACTTTAGAACCTGTCTTCCAGAAATGGTAGCGGGCCACCATCGGGCTGCTGTACTTATGAATGTCGGCATATCTGGCTGCACGATTCGGGTCTGACGGACCACTGGGCAACGGCAGACGGACAATCTCCCATCCATGCTGGTCGAGCAGGATGAGCATAGGCTTTATCTCCGTTTCCTCAAGCGTGAATGCGCCACTTCCCATACTGATGGTCTGGAAGACGTGCTCTTCATTCAAGAATTTCTTGGAAGTGGTAGCAGCTTTACCTGGAGCGGCATCACCATTATTCACCCATGGTTGTGAATTAGCCCACGTATTATAAGAATGCCATTTAAGAGATTCTGTTCCTTCTATGGCAGCTATTTCTGTTTTTTGTGCAGCTGAAAGTGTTATTTCACGTCCCTCAGCAGTCACCTTAGTAGTCAGTTTACCCTGCACCGTAGGATTGTTCTTCCAGTATTGTTCGAACGAGTTGATTGTACGTCGTTCTGTCGTTGACCCGTCAGAGATCTTATCGACGGTCACTAATTTCAGACTGCTCAGGCTGGTTCCCAAAAGCATATATTCACTTCCCGGTTGCAGATTGGTAACAGCAGGATCAGCCTTCCCACCGCCATGTGCCAACGGGTTGTCGTTGGTGACGCCCGTCACTATTGCACTGTAATCATCCGGTTTGTAGGTGCGCAGGTAGGAGTGGAAGTTGCGGGTATTGTTATCGTCAATCTTATAGCTCGTCTGCGTCTGGTACGATGAAATCTTTATATGGTAGGGGTCGAGGTCTGCTGCACTCGACGGGTTGTTGGCAGGCTCAATGATCCACAGCCAACGGGTACGGGTGCTGGCACCGCTAGCTAACTGGTCGTCCCATTGCTTCTGACCATACACATAAAGCGCAGCATCACCATTGCTATAAGGGTAGATAGCCTTCGTCTTAGGATCTGGCATCACGGCATCTGACTTTTCCTGATTAAAAGAGACGCCTTCCAGGAAACGCAGCCTATAGGTCTTGTTGACCTTGTTTGTTACGTTAAGGCTGTTGCGGCCGTCAAGGTCGATGGTGTTATCGCTCTTAAGCGTATAGGTGACATAGATGATGTTGTTCGACGTGACTTGTGTTGCACTGGTGATTTCTGACGGTGCGGGATCATTCTTGAAGACAAATGGTTCCGTTGGCGTTCCGTCTGTACCCACAAAGGCATCAGCATTCCAATAATGATAATCTACCAGCGGACTTTGCCAAGCATCGGGCAGTTCAAAGCCCTCGGTGTCATCATAAGAAATACCAGCTTCTATAACCACTCCTTTTCTATCAATCAACGTATACGAGATTGGGAGAACAACGGTATTGACGCCAAGCGTAATAGTTTCACTATTAGCCAAGTTCTTCAGGGTTATTGTCTTATGCGAGGCATCAGCGCCATCGCTTTGACTTATCAGCATGAATGACACAGTGTCATCAGACCGGGCTGGGGCAGAACTGGATGTCGTCAGGTATTTGTTGCTGTTGGCATTCCTGATTTGCATGTCGTAAGGATCATTGCCGTAAAAATACCATAGCTGGACTGTATTAGTAACATAAGACGCATTATTCGTATCGCTATTTGTCTCAGCAACCACAGCACTACCATTGTCGTAGAGGTACTGACCGCTGGAATTCTTGAGGTTGAAGGGACTGGAACCACTAAGCTTCACAAACTTACTTCCCAGATTTGTCGTGGTATAAGTAATATAAATATTGGCACTTCCAGCAGGAGTCGCCGTAATCTTATGCTCATCGTCAAGATTATTGGCATTAAAATCGCCCTCCATCGTGTAGAACGTAATCGTCTCATCCGAGATATATGGGTTTTGTATCTCCGCAGGAATGTCGTTGTAGCCATCAGTGATGCCGTCACTATTGGCATCAGTGTTACCATTACTCAACGGTTTTCCCACTACCTGTTTCACCGTCTTTTGAATGCCAATAGCTTTTGATTTGTTGACAATCTTATAGGTGTAGCTGTTTAATGGGAGCTCTGCTATTAGGGAAGTAATACCTTGATTATCGACAACAATAGTCTTAATTGCCATTCCTTCTGCTGAGGCAATATCGCTTGCAGAGATGGAACTGCTGTATGGTGTGCTTGATGTCGTAGGGGTATTTCCATCAAGCGTGTAATAAATGGTTCCGCCTGTTGCAGAAATCGATACAGAACCATCGCTATTAACATTGAATGTTGGTTTTGCAGGTCCTAATTCCTTTGAAGCGACCTCTGTCAATACTATGCCATAGCGTTCAATCACGACTTTTAGGGTTCCTGATGATGTGACTGTAAAACTACCACCTTCCAAGATAGCACTTTCAGCTGTAGGATCAGACTGTGTCCCGTCACCAAAAGTGTATCGGAAATGGTATCCACTCGGTAATTCATTGCTATCCGTTACAGTGACAGTGGGATATGCATCATCGTTGATGGTGGGGGCATCAAGAGTGGCAGTTTCGAATGGCCAAAGCTGTCCACCGCCATTGTTATTATACACACCAAGAATACCAGTACACCAATATCCTGACTTATGTTTTTTCCACCCATAATAATATTCCCAGTTTTCGCCAGCAGGGTTAAGATAACCACCAACAGCAGTACCATTCTCCTGAGTCGGTTGTATATTGTAACCCGAGATATTGTTTTCGGTATATGGGGTAATGGTATATTGGAAAACATTACCTGGAGAATCGCCATCTACCGCCTCAAGGTGGACGGACATTCTTTCTTTAGCATTAGAAACTGGGGGTTCGTATTTTACATATTTCCCAGTCAAGGCATGAATGAGATAATACTTGCTGCCAGTCTTCTTGACAATCCAGACGGAGTTGTTGTCACGATTGGTTTGATAGGTTGTCAGAAACGGTTTCTCTGGATCACCATCGGTGGTACCGTAATTGGAAGAATAATATGCATCTACAGCATGTCCCTGCTGTGGATCCTTAGCAGGAACCAAATACCATCTCTGATTTTGAGGCAAATTGTTGTACCAATAGGATGCGTTATTATGATCTCCATTCCATATTTTATTGGCAATATAATACACACCCGAATAGTCCGTCTGTCCCCAAACACTTGTTGTGCCCAGGGTTAGTATAATGAAAAATAGAAGTTTTTTAAGAGTTTCTCTTATAACATTCATATTTCGTATCATTGCTATATATCTTATTTGACTAACAGTTTCTTCTTGTTCACGATGTATGCGCCTTCGACGCGGATTGGCGTTTCTACCGTCTCACCCGGCTTTATCCTTATTGGTCTTATAGACGGTCAAGAAGGGCTTTCCGGGTCACCATTTTGCGAACTATAGTTTGAAGAATAGAAAGCGTCATGTTTGTCAGATTTCTGAGGGTCGTCAGCAGGCACAATATAGTAACGGGCATTATCTGCTCCACTATGACCAGTGTTGTTGTCAATATAGTATACACCTTCGGTCTGCGACCAAGCAGAGGTAGAGCATACGAGCATCAGCAGGACGGCACACATGGTCCGGAGTCTCACAGGTGTCAAAACATGCTTTAGCCATACTCTAGCCATACTCTTGCCATACTCTAGCCATACTCTAGCCTTACTCTTGCTATACTCATGGAGTATGCCTAGAGTATGCCTACAGCTTGCCTTCTTGCTGAGTGCACGGGGACTGTTCCCCTGTATCGCTTCGCATTCTATATCTTTTTCAGCTAATATCATTTCAGTCATATCTTGTGTCATATCTTTATTTCTCTATTTTTACTATCCGGCACTTCATAGATTCAATACTCTTGTGAGAACCAGAGGCGATAGACGGGGTCTACGAATATAAGTCCTCCCTTCCTCTCCTCAATAATGTCCTTATCCTTTAACACCTTCTTGTTCTTGCTGATGGTGTTTGGATTTCCCAAAGCATAGTTTCTCTTCGTCTCTATCGATGACAACTGCCGCACACCGTCTTTGATGGCCCTGAGCATCTCTATCTGACTTGGAGCCAACGACTCTGTATCACTTAGGAACATCGGTGAATTGGTATTGATAAGTTGTCGCAGACCATATTGGAAAATCTGTTCATCCACCTCTCCCGTCGTTGCATTCCAGATGAAATAGCATAGTTGTTGGAGGTACCATGAATGACATTCCACTGTATCGCACACCTGACTGGCAAAAGCCTCTGAGATATGCTTGCCTGATTTTTCAAACGATTTCCTGATGAACGGCATCCACTCCGACTTAGCAATCTTGTCAAGGAAAAGCATCTGTCCAAAACGATAGAAGGGCGAATTTGCATTGTTGAAAATGTCCATCATCATGTGGCGTTTACTGCCATATAGGCAATAGGTGACATGCTCCTGCTGCTGCCATGCTGATCGCATCTTCCCCTCCATATTCTTATAATCAGGCAGATTAGCCAGTTGTTGGAATTCGTCTATACACACGATCACCCGGATGTTCTTAGCCACAGCAAGCGTTTCTGGCAGACGAAGGATGTCCATCTTGTCCTGTTCCTGCGGCACAAACTTCACATCGAAAGCCATAAAATTGGTGACGTCGTCCTTGATAACCAACTGCGGAACGACACCCGTCAGGAATCTCTTGGCATCTTGAATGCGCCTTTCCAACTTTGTTGAAGCACATGCTATCACCTGACTGGCAAATGTCCTATAGAACTCAGCCTCAGAGCCAATGCTAAAGGCATCAATGAAACAGACACATACGTCTTTTGCTTCATTTTGAAGTTCCTCCATAGCGACCTTTACCAATGAGGACTTTCCCCAACGACGCGGCGAAATCAGCATCACATTAATGTGTGATGAGAGGAAACTCTTCAGTTGAGCCCTGTCTTCCACCCTGTCGACGAAATTGTCCTTAGTGGCAAGTGTTCCGTATTGAAATGGCGCATTCATATCTACTATAATAATGGTTTAACACCACAAAGATACAATATATTACCCAAAGGTAACTTACCCAAAGGTAACTTTTTGCTCCTATTAATGTTTTTTATCGTTTCTTGCATTATACTCACTATTTTACTAACAGTTTCTTCTTGTTCACGATGTATGCGCCTTCGACGCGGATTGGCGTTTCTCTCGTCTCACCCGGCTGGAGCACATAATTGGCCATAGTGACGCCACTGACGCTGATGATGCGTACGGTCGTTGCCTCCTTGAGGTGCGACGTGGTAACCACCTTATGATCCTTGACATATATTTCGAGGTCGCCATCGAGGGTAGATATCGGTTCTCCCTCCAGACCCTCAAAGTCGCCACCGAAGAGAATGCGCTCAGGAGCCATCTTTCTAGACCCAGCATTCGCTGCGGAAGTAGCGATGAAGTACGGACGGAAGGCGCTGACCTTTGTGGCGTCGCCCGAAGCAGGTACCTTGTCGTAACTGTCACCATCGGCATCCAGCGTGTAGCTGTCAGTACCAGCAGCCAGACTCATATTCATGTAGCTGGGCTTGAAGGTGAAGTTAAAGGTCGTGCTGGTGCCAGTTAACGACTTCTCAACGCCAGCCGTCTCATCATCACTTACACCGATACCGACACCTGTGTTAGAAGCGAAGGTAATGGTCTGCTTACCCAGCTTGTCTATCGCTGCGTAGGTATTCTGTGCCGTAAAGTTACCACTGAGGTCGAACTCATAGTACGTCTTGCCCGGGAGTCCGAGGATATATGGTGTACCACCTGTCAGCAGCGGATAGCTTGCATAGGGCCGGTCGTTCCTGTAATACTCCTGGTAGATGTCACTGTTCTTATCCTTCCGTCCCGACTTCTCGTAGTAGTAGTCCCACAGGAAGTGGTTAGTCACCGTCTTGCCGGAGCCAGTAGCTGTCGGATAGAGGAACGAGGCCTTAGCCTGTTCTGGATCACTATCTGGCACTTTATTTATCGCATCAAACTCACGTAGCCAGTATTCGTGACCTATCTTCTTGTCACTGTTAGCACTTGTAGCACTACCGCTGTAGAAGTGTGTGATTTCACCCTTGTCGTTGGTGGTCACCAGTTCTGCCGTGAACGGAATGCTGATACCCTGCCAGCCCTTCGTCAGGTCTACATACTCTTGATCCTCAGGTGTACGCTGATACCACATACGGTGGCTACCGTCGAACGTATAGGCTATCGGACAGTTGAAGTCTTCCTTATCTACCAACAAGTGGTCTGTCTTGGCTATCTTCTTATCCATCACGAGGTGACCATAGATTGACGAGGTGACAGAGGTTGCATCCGCCACGTTGCGATAGGTTGTCGGATTGCTATAATAGTCGCTATAAGCCGGATCAGTGAAGTAGCCCGTCAGCACATCGTAGGTAGCCTTGTTGGCATAGCCGTCATCAGAAGTCTCTGAAGGAGCATAAACCAGCAGGTTCCTCGTCTCGTCATAGTTGGTGATACCTGTCAGGCCGCCGTCGTCGAGCAGCGGTGCATAGAACTTACCGTCATTCATTCCTAACTCATAGGCCTTTGGTCCTTCGGGCGTATGGGTGTCATAATGTCCGGCAAAGTCGATAGCTGTCAGACCAGGATAAACCTCCTTAGTGCCGTCGCTTGACTTCTGGGCCAGATAAGCCTGCGGGTTGAAGTGGATAAAGCTCATGTCCTTCGAGCGGAAGTATGCCGGAGCACGATAGACGCGGTTAGCGTCGTCGTTCTGCGACAGATGTCCGTCAGTCTTCACTACAGCCGTCGGTACCTCCTGATGAGCCTGAGTTGCCGAGTAACCATATGTCAGCTTCTGTCCGAAGAAGATATAGTCGTCTGGCCAGATGGGCGACCAGTGGTCTACCATATATTTATTACCAGACACTGCGTCTGTGCGCTCCTCTTCCCACCAACGTTCATCCTCATCGTCAGGAATGACACCGCCAGCAAAGCGGAAGTCACCGTCTTCGAAGCGGTCCTCAACGTACTTCAGCATATGGGTCACCTCACTTTCCGTATAGGTATAACCTGATGAGCAGAGGTCTTCACTCATGGCATAGTAGCCCGTTCGCGGCTCAGTCTCACCGGACTTCCAATACTTATAGGCCTGGCCGCTATTCACCTGCTTGTCGCTATAACGCTTATGCAGGTAGAAGTTGTTCAGATTGTAAGCCACAGTACCGTTGTAGAACTCTTTTTCCGTCATGGCTCGGGCTGTACCTTTTGAGCCATTAGTATATGTAATGAGCCCATTAGCAGGAACAGTATTGAATAATGTACTATTATCATTCAAGAAATAGGAGTTGACCAACTGGTAACCCTTATTGTCGGTGGGGCTTCCAAGAACAGGATATTGTTTGGTCTCCAACGGTGTCGTACTTGTCGTCTTCACCCAGCAGCTCTCCACATAACCCTTCTTGGTGACACCAGCTTCTGTATCAAGATCGGCAACACCAGCAGTATTGAACGAACCCTTCACACCAAGGTTATAGACATCACCGCAGAGGTTTCTGAACAACGAATGATCCAGACCGCTGATGGTATGGCCGTCACCATGCAGGGTGCCCTTGAAGCAGACATCATCGGTACCTATAGGCGTCCATGACGAACTGCTATGGTCGATATCCGTGCGCAGGATGAATTCCAGGTTCTTGGCACCACCGACGCGTGTCTTGTCAAGCAGATATTGATCCTTCAGCGGAGAATCTTCCGTTGTCACCTTGCCATCGGTAACTCCTGGCGATGATGAAGTCAACAGACTCAGGTCATACAGGTTCTTGAACAGGTCGAGACCGTTCTCCGAACTACTGCTGTAGTCGTTGATATAGATCTTCGGCTCTACCTTCAGGCGATCATAAATCTCCTTATGGTCTATATAATAGTGGTGTTCATTATCGTCCATCACCTTCTTCAGGTCATGGTAGTTGGCCACATGTACAGGTACGTGGTTCGAGAAGGTCTCGCCCAGATAGGTCTTGGCATAGTAAGCCAGATAGTGCTTATTCTGATAGAGGTAGAGCGGATCAGAGAGCGGCGTGTATTCCACACCATTGATATGACTCTCGGCATCACTCTCCGTATCGAAGAGCTTCCAACCACCACCGGTAATCTCGTAGGCACCAGGCGTGACGTACGGCTCGGGGATGCTAAGCATCGTACCCGGCAGGATGATGTCGGGTGCCTGGATGTCCTCCACGGTGGGCACACCACTCTTGAAGTTCAGGTGGATGTTCAGGATGTGGCGCTCGCTCACCGGTGTGATGTGTGTACCCGTCATATCACTCTCTACATAGTCGTACTGATAGATCACGGTGATAATCTTCTCTGCAGAGAGGTCGAAGATGTCGGAGCCGCGGGTCACAAAGAGCGAGCTCGTCTCCGTCGGTGCCAGACCGTGGATAGAGAAGTTCGCCTGTTTGTTCACGAGGTTTTCATAGTCACCCTCACTAATGACGATACCAGCAGGAACTATAGTGGAATATGTATTTCCAGAACCGACACCATTAACGCTAGTAACTGCACCCGTTAGATCTCCAGTATAGAGACTGCGATTGATAGTATAGCCCTCACGGCAGTAATAATAGGTACCGGTAGAGGTGAAGTTCAGAGATTCTACCTTCTCTCTATCTGAAGCGCTTAGGCCATTATAGGTTTCTGTAGAGATAACCTGTCCGGCAGCATACGGCGTATCTCCAAGAACGATGGTCTTCTTCACGACGTAGTATGTTCCAGTAGAGCCTACAGTGATGGGGGCATAGTGGTACCGCTCATTCGGCAGACGCTCATACTCAGTACGTGACAACTCAGTACCAGTGGTTGCCGTCTTGTTGGTCTCATCATCAGCCAGGTATGTAAAACTGTCATCACCCTTATACGTCGCACTATAGTCAATCGGCGTTGCGAGCGAATACGTAGCCTTGTTTGCTTGTGCACCTTCCAGTGTAGCTGCCGATGAGTCATATTGATACTTCACACCTTCAGCTCTGCCGTATGTCGGATCAATCAGCAGGTCGAGAGCATCATAGTTGAAGGTAAACTTATCACGGTCGCTTTCCGACATACTGGTAAAGGCAGCCAACGCACGGTAGTTCTTACCCGTCTCGTAGTAGTTGCCACCATACTTACCGGCTGAGGTACAATAGTAGGCAGGTACTACAGATTTATTGATTTCAGTAGCTAATGAAGTATAGGTGCTTGCCAACGACTCTTTCTCTGCCTCCGACATATAGGTGCCGCGGTAGATGAATTCGGTCTTGCTGAGCTGGATGGTCTTGGTCACCACGAATGCTTCATCAACACTGCTGCTCATGCTACTCCATGTCTCTGCTGAATAATTCTCCTTAGACAAGGTTGCACCCTTATGCAGACGCTGCTCAGTACCACTCTTATTGGTAGTCTCCAACTCATCGGCAGTCACGATGTAGGCTAGATGGAATTCTGCTTGGACACCATTGGCTTCGGTGATATGAGACGTTATACCTGGATATTTTACATTATCAGGTGCTTCCTTACCTTTATAGGTGTAATACTCATCATCAGATATAATGGCACCAACCTTATAATCGTTCTGGCCCAACACCATTCCTCCTGTAATATCACTTGTCAATCGATAGGTCGGACCGTCCTCATAATCTACGCCGCCAGTCTGGTTCTTGTCGCTTGCAGAACCGCTCTTCGGTGTATACCACGTATTCCACTGGTTCGGGTTGTCGATGTTATACGTCAGAATGTAGCCGGTATTGTGGCTGACATTGTTTGACGGACGGAAGACATAGTCGATGTCCACATCCTGATCTCTTGAGACATGATGTACGTAAGGTGTTACGTCGGTATCGGTTTCCTCCAGTTTCTTTGTAGGAGCGGCGTCTTTCAGTGCTTCGTATTCACTTGGCAGTAGTACCGTACCAGCCTTATAGGTCACAGGAGTGGCGCCATTGCCATAGGTACAGTCGGCAATGACGGTGTAGGTCTCTGGGACAAACAGCTTCTTTTCTGCTGCGGTGAGCTGGCTGTAATCCCAATAGCTGATGGCATCATTGAGGCCATATTGTACATCACGAAGTTCTATCTTGTCGTTCTCACCGAGTTTTGTCTGTGTCGTATTGGTATTGACAGAATAGTAAGCATAGTGGTTTGGCATCACGTTCAGCAGCGTCATCTTACCGTGAGAAGCCGAAGTGATGGTCAGCGGGATGCTGACAGTCTCGCTGAAGGCATTAGGATTGCCTGTATAGGCAGAGATATACTGGTCGTAGACGTAGATAGCACCCTTGATGAACCAGTAGTGGGCCGGTACAGGACTTTCGCCAACCTTATACTTGCCACCAATGTTATAGCAGTCATCAATAATGGTCTGCGTGCTGTGCACGAAGTTACCTGAGGTCTCCCATTCCTTCTGGTCAGAAACGGTATTGTTAACGTATTTGAACTTCTTATTGGTGGCAGCACCTGTGTTTAGGGCTGTCAGAATGGTCTGGTCCTTATGCGTGTCTTGACGCGTACCATGTTCATTCTTGGCATAGACATAGCCACCACCCATACCTGGCTGCACGTTGATGAGGTCGAGTTCCACGACGCCGGTGATGTAACCCCAGTCTTTCTCAGTAAGACCAGTACCGGTACTCTTCTCGGTGGTCAGCTCCAGATAGACACCAGATGCCAGCGCCACCTTGTTATGTGAGGTACCATTATTGCGTCTGCGGTCTTCGCTGAACCCCTCTTTCCAGTCAGCGTAGGTTGCTGTTTCGTAAGCCTTATTATACGGGGCTGGTGTAGCACACTTATAGGTTGTAGCATCGGAGTTATCGGTAACACGCTTAGCGGTATGGAAGTCCACATCGCTGGTCAGCGCACCGAGATAATTCACGACGCTATAGATGCCGAAGTAGTTGCCGTGCTCCTTATTCTTGTCGTCGCTGGCATCAGCAGCACGCACCGACGTCTTCTTGTTCAGCGACACCTCACGCACACGGTTGATGGTGTAGCTGGTATAGTCCACTGTCTCGGGCACACGGTCCTGGGCACCCATCATCACCATACGCGAACCAAACACGCCGCAGAAGTCTGAACGCTGTACCGTGTTCATCGGGCGGCCTGCATAGCGCGAGCAGACACCGTTTTCCTTCCAGTACGCTTCTAAAGGCTTACCATTCGGTTGAATCATCGCCTGAGCTGGTTCACCAACAGTCACGCCCTCAAAGACCGTCTGCATCTCGTCGGCAGTGATGGTGGAACCAACAGCGTAGTTCTTACCATCTTTGTCGGTACATGCTTGCAGACACTTATAGCGAATCTCGTAGTAGGCTGCCTCACGGTTAGGCAGAGCATTATATTCTGCAAGGGTAATCTCCGAGTTGATGTGGTAGTAGTCGGTACCGTAGTTGGTGATGTTTGTTTCACGATAGCCGTCGACCAGCGTCAGGTTACCATCACCGTACAGACCGCCCACACGTCCTCGACCGATAGAGATCAGGTCGCGGTTATAGACGTCGTGGACAGAAGCCGTAGCATTACCATATACCGTCGTGGTGTTAGCATACACATCGGTAGAACCCGGCGATGTGTTACCACCGGCAAATACAGCGTTGTGGATGATGACACCTTCCTTATTGACATCTGCTTTACTCAAAGTTATCCAGTTTGGATCAGCCTTATTGCCCAGATAGTTAAGGGCAGAGGTAGGCACAAAGTCGCCAGCAGCATAGTCTGTGCTATTGATATTGATGGCTGACAAGGCCTTACACCAAGGCTCCACCAGCACCTTACAGTCCTCGGTAAGCACCTTCTCAGAACCAGAGGTCACGAATGCTCCATTCTCATATTTATAATAATAGCCTTCCTCATTTCCATCATAGCGTACACTACCAGATGGTTTCTTACCGACACAGAGACCACCAGGGGTCTTGATGCTGCTAGTAGTCTTATAGCCTGCGTCGCTTGAACTAAGATTATGTTCGGTGTTATAAGCAGCTGCTTCTTCTGCGGTGTAATATACATTCTCCGTCTCGTAGGCACTATAAACATAACCAATATCGCCACCGCCAAATACGTTGCCATAGCCCTGGGCCACACCTTCGTCGGTACCTACCTCACCTCCATAGATGTCGACCTCGGTCTGTCCGAAGACATAACCCTTACAGAATAAGCCATTAGCTCTCAAGGATGTCACCACAGCCTCGTCCATATACAAGGTACCATCGCCGCCCCAGCTGTCCTGTCCACGGCCACCGCCAAAGACATTACGCTTCACATGTCCGTCATACATCTTAACCTGCGTCTTACCTGGTCTGAAGATGCGCACGTTGCCGCTTTCTACACCTGTCTCCGTGGAGAAGCTACTACTCGTCGTACCGGCTCCGATGGGACCCAGCTCACCGCCACCGTAGAGGCTACCGCGAATGGTACCGCCGTACATGGTGACGTTGGCTTTGTCCACATAACTGTTTACCACATAACCGCCACCAAAGGCGTTACCTGCCTTCTCAATGGAGTTAGGCTTCTGATCGTCCAGTTCCTCTACATATTCATAGACGGGGGCGCCCGATGTGGCAGTATTCTTGTAGCGGTATCCAATATAACCATTGTTGATGGTCAGGTTGGTCGTACCATACACAGAGCCACCCTCACCACCACCATAGACATTACGTGTGATGGCTGGAATACCGTTGTAGAAACTGGTACCGTCCACCTTACCGATGGTCACATTGGCTATAGCAGGGATGTCACCGTTATAAGAGGCTGATATCTCACCTTCATGCTTACCCACATGACCCAGATAACCGCCACCATAGACGTTACGGGCCATACCACCCTCGACATAAACGTTGGTAGTAGCGGTAAATACGTTAGTACCCAGTCCGAATTCGTCGAACACTGGACCTCCCTGACCACCGCCATAGATATCTCTATCCACATTACCACCCTTTAGCTCGATATAGGTGCTACCGGCTACCACTGCATCGGTACCAAAACCGCCACCGTAAGCGTAGCCACTCACATTACCACCGTTCATGATATGGACATTGGTCTGGTGGAAGGTGGGCGTTGGCTTTTCAGTCGTCGGTATTAGGTCGTTGATGTAAGTACCGTCGTATTCACCCATATTGTTAGCATATGTTCCGGTCTTGTCAGGCAGAGTAATGGGATTAGCAGCAAGATAGGTACCGAAATTGAGCAGGAGATGATTATATTCAGATAACTTAGAGCTCATATCTCCTTCTGCTGTTCCAGCTGCAGTGAGCTGATTAGTAAGCCACTGCTGTAGCGATACGTAGTTAAAGGCATTACCATCGCGTCCGCCACCAAACACCTTATAGGCATTCGAGTTGTTGTTCATAAAGACGTTGGTACGTCCAGAAACGGTCTTCTTGCCATAGCCGGCACCATAGATAGTGGCCTGATAGCCGCTACTCTGCATCACCGGTGCTCCTATATTAATATAGGTATCAGCTGAAATGCGGCAGTTTTCGTTGCCGCCATAGATGGCATCATTCACAATAGCATCCTCACTCTGATAGTCAATACAGGTCACATAGTGGTCACAGTAGCGGGCAGCAAGTGCCGGCGTTTCCGCAATCAAATCGGTGGAATAACCCTTACCACCACCAAAGAGGGCATTGACCTTGACAGTAGAACCGGAAGGCACGTTGACACGGGTATAGCCCACCAGACCTTCCTGGTTACAGCCGCCATAGACGTTGTGGAAGCTGCCGCCATACAGGTCGATAGCGGTACGGCCTGCACCGTAGTAGGTGTTTTCAGGAGAGTCGCCCAATATTCCTGTTCCGGCAAAGGCACCACCTCCATAGATATCGACATTGGCAAAGCGGTTGGCATCCTTGGTCTTACTATCATGGACGTGCACATAGCACTCTTTCTGCATGGTATTGTTCAACTCCACATGTCCTGGGAAACCGTCACTACCACCGAAGATAAAGCCCACCTTGTTGTTACCGTTCTCTTCAGGTGTGAAGTGGACGAAAGAGTTGTATTCCATATGGGGGAAAGAGAATACTGGCTCATTGTTCTCATCGAGACGAGGAGAACCTGCGCTCTTTCCTGTAGGAATATTCGCTTCACCTGTAGAATAGGTATAGTCTTTGAAGATAGGGTCGGCATAGGGGTAACTGCCATAACAACCACCGAAGATACTGTCGACACGTCCCTGAACGTACTTCACATAGGTGGACGATTGCAGCATACTTGCATCGAAAGCATCCTTTGTAATGGCAGTGGTGTGGTTTCTCTTGCCCTTGATGTTTCCACCAAAGTCGTTACCGCCATAGACGTTATCACGAATCCAGGGGAAGCCGCCATTATGACCGATATAAACCTCCGTACCTCCATAGATGTCGGCATTGCTGGCACCTCCGAAGGCATCATACACACGACCATTACCCAGATAGACGTACGTATCGCCAAGGACGTCGCCCTCGCTACCGCCACCATAGATATACTCGGTTTCAGCCAGCGGTAGACCGCTCTCCTTCTCGGAGTATCCGGCATTCGCACCTTTCATATTGACGGTGGAGCTATAGGCTGCATTATAAACGTACTCGCCTTGGAGATTTCTCTTACCGACAACACCTTCCTCACCACCTCCGAAGATTTGGAAAGCATAGCCGTTGTTCAGGTTGACGGTAGTGCTACCCCATATCTCAGTATCCTCACCAAAACCAGCACCAAACACTGTCATGGCAACAGCCTGCACATCATCTCCTTGAGCCTCGCGGAGTACACCAGAACGACGGGCACCACCAACTTTCACCTTATATGGATCCTCGCTGTCGGCTTCCGCAAAGACCACATCACGCTTAATCAGGTCTTGGTTGATGTTGATGACCACATTACCGTTCACGTGTCCGCTGTTGTAGCAGCCACCATAGACGTTACCACCCAGCAGACGGCGGACTTTGTCCTTAGCAGTATCGGTAGAATTGGTACTCATGAAGTCATCCTCATCCGTACTCCACATGGCGGTGTTCCAGTCTAGTTGATTACCTTTCACCGTCAGCTTATAATACTTGTCAGTGGCAGTAGTGGAAGCGGACTCTGTGCCGTCAGCAATGAATTTGCTCAAGCGCAGGTTAGTGGTGTAATACTCCTGGCCAGCCTTCAGTTTGCCTTCCTCAATATCAGCGGCAGTAATAGGCTCAAACGTATCGTTCCATCGATGGGGCTCAATCACCACATTGTCGAGATTCAACTCGATACGGTCTTTAATCTTGCCTGTTGCTGTTCCGTTGTCGGTATAGTATTCGTCTGATGCGCCACCACGTTCGTTCTGAGCACCTAAGATACCTCCCTCGTAGGCCGCATTATAGTCGCCTTCCGGCACATCGGCATTGTTACAACCGGCTACAAACTTCTCGAAGATGACGAGGCCACGGTCCACCTTGTAGGTGTTCTTGCCGGCAATAGCCATACTACCCACATTACCACCGCAATAGAAAGAGCCTATCTTACTCGTATAGTCGATATAATCATCAGGGTCGCCGTTGGCTTTGCTGTCAAACACGATAGAGGGCTGCAAATTCATCGTCACACCATCCATATAGTTGGCAAATGCGGAGGCGTCAGCTTTCATATAATTTATTGAACTGAAACCAGCTGCCCCTGGATAGACCCCCGCATAGTGCTGAAGGGTGCCCTCGTCTATCATGCCCTCACCATTGTTACCCAGGAAGACCTTGTCAGCCCATACGTAAGAACCAATCTTCAACTCTACTAACGGGTCTTCCTTCTTGGTGTCCAGCGAGGCACAGTTACCACCTACAAATACAGAACCCTTGATGATGGTGGGATTTTCAGCATCCTTACCCTTCAGACGGAGAGACACCTGTTCGGCATTGGGACGGAAGGCGTTCAATGCTTCTACAGAAGAATTATAGCCATCAGTACTATAGAGGAAATCGCCATAGGCATCATCATCCTTATAGGTGTGATCATTGTCGGTATAAGGATAGGCTCCGTTACCGCCACCATATACGTCTCCGTGAACGGTGGTATAGATACCGATGGCATTACCGCCATATACCGTACCCGTTACGTCGTTACCGCCATAGACATTATGCACAAAGCCACCACGTACTAGCGTACGGGCTGACAACTCGTCCGGGAACTTATAAAGCAGATTACCGTCTTTGTCCTTGTCTTTCAGGTTCGTACAAGGCACATAGACACCGTTCACCGTCGGCATCACGTCTGCCATACGGCAGCCGCCATACAGGTTATCAACGATAAGGCTGGAGTAGTCCTTGATTTCCAGCAGCAGACCCTCCGGACTGGTCATGTTACCCTTGTTACCACCGCTGTACAGGTTACGTACCTTACCTGCCACGAGGTTCCACGTCGGACGGATATGCATCTCTGCCACGTTGTTACCACCGAAGAAACGACCCACCTGATAGGCTCCACTGCTAGGCTTTGAGAAGGTGGTGTTGATGCCCATCTCCTTGAAGCGGGCTTCAGTAAGCAGGTCTTTGATGGTATTGCTTTCTGCCGTAGCAGAAAGGTTTTCAGCCCAGGTGTCTTTATTCACATAGATATGGTTCACCACCGCACTGGGGTTGTCAATGTGGATGATGGTTTTCTCCTTCACCGTAGCATTGTTACCACCACCATAGGCATATACGATAGAGCCACCCACAACCTCCAGATAGGTCTTGTCCAACTCTGGCAAATGGAAGCCCACCTCACCCTCGTTGGTCACCATCTGTGCAAGAGGTGTCATGTGGTTTTTGTCGCTCCTATTATAGATGGTGTGTGTCACCTTGCCTTCGTTCGGCTCAGACTGTTCATAGTCGAAATCACCATTACCACCGGCAAAGAGCTGACCGATATATACCTTTCTGGCATCAGAAGCCGGCTTCACGTCATCAGTAGTCTTACCATAGGCTGCATTCTCCGGATCTAACGCTGCTGCCGCAATCTCCTCAGCAGTATAATGTTGGTCAGTTGCCTTGGTGCTGACGCGAACATAGCTGTTGAAGGTATTGTCAACTGCATTCTTCTTGGGGTGGGTTTCCTTGGTTTCCTCACCTGTAAGCACCGCTGTCAATTCCGTAGGCATTTGCTCACCCACCGCTGCAGCTGTACCTATCTGACCTGCAATATCATTACCACCAAACACCTGATTAATAAGGATATAGTTAGATTTAGTAGCAAGGTCTCCCGTCAAATCACTCTTACCATCGATGTGTACAAAGGTGTTACCGCCTACATTAGCCATACGGGCACCGCCAAACACCTTACCCTGGGGATCTGCCAGCGGACGTGTTGCATTCGGGTCCATTACAGCACCAATATCGCCAGCCTTCACAGTCACCTTCGTGCTGCCCTTCACCTCTGCATGGTTGCCGCCACCATATACATTACCACCAATCTTGATCTGCCCCTGCGCTACTATCGTGCTCAGGAGTATCATCAGCATTATGGTAATATATCTTCTCATTCTACTATTACCGTTGGGTTATTCAAGTCAGGTTCCGACAGCACATACAAGTACGTCGGGTTAATTGTCAGATTGATGGTATATCTACATCCACGCTTCGCCTGGGTCTGTCCAGAGAACATATTGATGTTAAGCGTAGTCGTGGCAGTACAGCCCTGGCGCACCAGGTTACCTTTCTTGTCATAGACGTCGTAGGTGCTCTCAAGGATTATCTTGTTGACACCCTGCGGCATGAAATGACCCGTAAACTCTTGATAGTCCTCGTTCAACTCAAAGCCTGCTTCCGATGTGAACACACTACCCGCTTCTGTTTCCGTGCCACGCGGAGTAAATGTCACATCCGTTATCGGGTCATTACCTTCACCATTGGCTTCTAACGTGATGGCCACATCCGTTTTCTTCTTTGTGGCCGTTGAACCTTCATAGGTCATCAGCTTCAGCTCCTTCAGCTTGATGGTGCGCAGGGCATTGTAGTCGCCCTGTACGCGCATTTGCAGACGTAAGGCTGAGAACAGGTGGTCGAACAGCAGGAACACATAGTTATTGCCACCTCCAGGGGCCACATACTGGAAATCACCTCGTTGCAGGCCCGTGATGGAGTAGTCGTCCGACACTGAAGGATAACCATTGCCGTATCCGTTTCTAGCCCCCACCATCACACAGAAGTCGGCAGTCGAGACAGTAGGCACATTCGTCAGCGTCACCACGACACCATCGGCATAGGTCTTGTTATCGCCAGATAGCACACTCAACGTTGAAGTTATGCTCTTATCGTGGGGCATATAGCCATAGAGGTAATACGTTCCTGCTGAAATCTCATTGCCACTGACTTTCCACTTGCCACTACTCTTAAAGAAGAATTGCTCGTCTCCAGCAGTAGTATTCTGGGTGAAGAACACGCTGATAGACTTATCACCAGTATCAAACACAGAATAGCCCGTAGGCGGCTCCCAGGCCCTATTGGTTCTATTGTTCCTGCTAGCCTCCTCATATTCAGCCACATAGCCAGCCAGCTGCACCTCTGTCGACTTCTCCGTCCTTGGTTCAGCCGTATCGTCAGACGAGCAGCCCATGAGTCCCATCAGGATTACCAATCCGATGAGTCCCATCAGCCTTCTCAGCTCTCTTACTATGGTCTGTTCAATTATCATTTATCAATTATCATTTAGGCCGCAGGCCGCTTCACCAATTATATACTGAATGGACTATAGACATATCCGTCCATGCTGTTACTGCAGCTTGTACTAGTTCAATCTCCACACCACCCTCTTCGGTAATCTTAAAGATATAGGTGTAGCTGTAGCCTGGCTTCCAGCTCATATATTCCGCAGGCACGACAGCGGACTTCGATGTGTTGTTAACACTAACACTCATCGTATAGCTTTCTTGCGAGAGAACAGGCAATACGATATACCATTTCTCTGTGCCCTCAGGGATATACTCCTCGGTAAAGGCAGTCAGTTCTTCGCCTTCTGCAGGGGAGGCATTCTTAGTTACAGCGTACGACTCTTTCGTCGCCGTTCCCGTCAGCGGATAAGTCACCTTAACCGTACCCTTGCGGGCTATCCCTGAGCCGTTCGTTGGCTTGAAGCTGGGTGAAGTCACCTTCACGCCCTCTGCAGCATACGAGTAATTAAATAGGAATCGCACGCGCGCGAAGGGCTTGATGAACTCCAGCTGCACGGGTTTGCCGAACTGCTTGTCGGGGAAGTCGCTCACATTTCCCGTCGAGAACCACAGGTGCGAGAAGAACGGGGCGTTCGCCATGTTGGTGGCGATGGCCTCATCGGTAGCGCCACTGCAGTCTGCCGTCATCGTGAACGAGACTTGTCCATCAATTGTTTTGTCAGGATTCCCTGCACCTGCAGTTACAGCAAAGTACCTATACGCCTTGGCGCTGAAGTCCCAGTACTTAATGGTCTGCTCTGTGGGTGTTGAACGCACATACTCCCAGCCATTAGTATTGCTGGTCGTAGAGGCTGCACTACCATCGTGCCAGTCTACCTGGTAGCCTGGGAACACGGTCTGCAGGTCGCCATAGGAACCAGCCGTATAGCTCATATTCTTATAGCCCCAGACCGTAAAGTTC
>JAEEGJ010012405.1_pt1 | contig 21110 bp, 18 predicted proteins | sample 8958761 | NCBI WGS metagenome assembly JAEEGJ01 (sample SAMN16246546, study PRJNA631951) | gut metagenome | biome: gut microbiome; feature: rumen; material: RS-attached | host: Bos | place: Iran: Karaj | collected 2018-10
CCGACGACGGTTTCTACCGCATGGACCTGGAGGGGCTGGAGCGCATCTTTGACGAGGTGCGGCCGCCCATGATGGTGCTGTGCAACCCGCACAATCCCATCGGCATCGCCTGGGGTGCCGACGTGCTGCAACAGGTGGCGGCACTGGCCCGGAAGTATGGGGGAGTGGTCTTCAGCGACGAGATTCATGGCGACCTCGTGCTGCGCGGGCATCGTCACACGTCGTTCCTCACTGTGAGCGACGATGCGCGTGCCGTGGGTGTGGTGATGGGGGCTCCCAGCAAGACGTTCAACATCGCCGGCATCGTGAGTTCGTGGTGCGTCATCAAGAACCCCGACTTGAGAAAGCCTTTCTTCCACCACCTAGAGGCCAACGAGCAGTGCTCGCCCAATTTCCTGTCGATGACCGCCACCCGCGCGGCCTATCGCCATGGCGGTCCCTGGCTCGAGCAGTGCCTGGAGTACATCGAGGGGAACATCGACATGGTGGTGGATTACTGCCGTGAGCATATCCCCGGCATCAGGGCCATCAAGCCGCAGGCGTCGTTCCTGGTGTGGCTCGATTGCACGGGCTTGGGGCTGGAACATGATGCGCTGATTGACCTGTTTGTCAACAAGGCGCGCATCGGCCTCAACGACGGCGCGATGTTCGGCCGTGGCGGCAGCGGTTTCATGCGCCTCAACGTGGCCGTGCCGCGCAGCATCCTGCAACAAGGAATGCAACAACTGGCCGATGCGGTAAAACAACTATAAGATTAAGGAAAACAATAAATACAAAGACATCTGCGCTCTTGAAAATAAAACAACTTGAACAACTGTTACAACTCTAAATAAAGTTGTTATCGTTGTTCAAGTTGTTTTTATTACTCGCTACAAGCTGGATAGCTTAGTATTTGTTGTATTTATTGTTGTTCTTTTATCGAGCGAGTTGTCGTTTTGATTTAGGCGAGCTTGGCGAGGGCTGCAGCGATGCGCTTGGCGGCCTCGCGCAGGTTCTCGTCGCTGGTAGCGTAGCTCAGGCGGATGTAGCCCGGGCAGCAGAAGGCGCTACCGGCAACAGTGGCCACGTGTGCCTCGTTCAAGAGGTACAGTGCCAGGTCGTTGTCGTCGTTGATGACAGTGTCGCCACAGCGCTTGCCATAGTAGGATTCCACCTTGGGGAAGGCATAGAAGGCTCCGTCGGGCATGTTCAGCTCGAGACCGGGAATCTCCTGCAGCAGGCCCACGATGAGGTCGCGGCGGCGCTGGAAGGCCACGCGCATCTGCTCGACGCACTCCTGCGGTCCGTTATAGGCAGCCTCGGCAGCCTTCTGGGCAATCGAGGAAACACCGCTGGTGTACTGGCCCTGCATCTTGTTGACGGCCTTGGCAACCCACAGGGGGGCGGCGATGTAACCGATGCGGTAACCAGTCATGGCATAAGCCTTAGACACACCGTTGATGATGACAACCTGCTCCTTGATATCGCTGAACTGGGCGAGCGACTCGTGGTGTCCCACATAGTTGATGTGCTCATAAATCTCGTCGGCAATCACCATTACCTCGGGGTGACGGACGAGCATCTCGGCGATGGCTTTCAGTTCGTCGCGGGTGTAGATGGCACCGCTGGGGTTGCTGGGCGAGCAGATGACGATCAGGCGGGTAGCGGGGGTGATGGCGGCCTCGAGTTCGGCAGCGGTCACCTTGAAGTTCTTCTCCATGCTCGACTGCAGCAGGATGCTCTTGCCGCCAGCCAAGTTAACCATCTGCACATAGCTTACCCATGCCGGGGTGGGGATGATGACCTCGTCGCCGGGGTTGACGAGTGCCATGATGGCGTTGCACAGCTCGTGCTTGGCACCGTTACCGATGATGATCTGGTCGGGGGTGTACTCCAAGCCGTTCTCGCGGCGCAGTTTCTCGCACACTGCCTGACGCAGTGACAGGTAACCGGGCACGGGAGAATAGAACGAGAAGTTGTCGTCAACGGCCTGCTTGGCGGCAGCCTTGATGTGGTCGGGGGTGAAGAAGTCGGGCTCACCTACCGACAGGTTGATCACGTCCACGCCCTGAGCGCGCAGCTCGCTGCTCTTCTGGGACATGGCAAGGGTGGCACTCGGTGCCAGTGCGTTAATTCGGTCCGAAAGTCGGTTCATTGTATTTATGGTTTATAAGTTGTAAGTTAATTAGTCTTATCGTTGTGCAAAGGTAGGCATTTTTGCTCTAACGGGCAAGAAAAACTCAAGTTTCGTCGGTTGGCTTCTCCACAACCCTGCCGTTCACCACCTTGAAGCGGCGCTCAAACTCCTCGCGCGTGCGTTTCCAGCGGTTGTGGCTCCACAGCCAGTACTGCGGCGCGCGGTTGATGGTCTCCTCCATGCGCTTGAAGTAGATGTCGGTGAGTTCATACTCGCCCAGGGTTGACGGGTCGCGCGTGATGACCTGGAACTCGCACTCGTATCGGCCTCGTCCCACGCGCTGGATATCGATATAGACGACGGCTTGGTTCTGGGAGTGGACGATGCGCTCGATGCCGGTGAACACGGGTGTCTCCTGATTGAGGAACGTGAGCCAGTGGTGGATGTTGTGCCAGGTGGGCACCTGGTCATTGATGTAGCCCAACATCGACGGACGGTTGTCACGCTTGTGGCCCAGAATCCAGCGCAGGGTTTCACGCATGGAAACACACTCTGACCCCAAGTGGCTGCGCGTCTTCTGCACCACGCGGTCAAACACCTCGTTCTCGAGCGGATGGTAAATCTGCCCCATGGCCACCTCGCTGTGCAGCAGAGGACGCACCCACAGCATCAGCGAGGGCACCCATTCCCAATTGCCGTAGTGACCTAGCATCAGGGCTATGGACTGTCCGCTGTTGAGAATTTCGGCCACCTGCTCACTGCCCTTGAAGGTCATGCGCCGCTTGAGATTGCGTTTGCTCATTGACGTGAATTTCACCGTCTCGACCAACATGTCGCAGAAGTGGCGGTAGAACTGAATCCGCAGCCGCTGGAGTTCCTTGTCGCTCTTGTCGGGGTAGGCATTGCGCAGGTTCTTGCTGATCACGCGGTGGCGGTAGCGCATCAGGTAGGCCACAATCACAAACAGCACGTCGCTGAACAGATAGTGCAGCCACAACGGCAGCAACGACAGCCCGTACCACGTGCCGTAGATCACCCAAAACGCTATATCCTTAAGCAGCTTTTTCATTACCGAGTGCGAAAGTACTACATTTCATCGTCATGGGCAAATCCATTTCTCAAACATTTTTGCAAAAGCAATGATATCGATGTCGACCCAAACCCTGCGGGGCTAATGCAAATTACACGAATTTTTCTAATTGAACACGGCTATATTTTTATGTGAAAATGGCTTCGCTGGGCTAACTGTTTACATTAAAAAACTTTCAGGGTCTGCTTCTAGATCGTTCTATATTCAAATAATAATGCTTTTATGCTCGGCTTGCGCAAATTTTGCAGTAATTTTGCGGTCGCTATGAAAGCCATAATCACTTTTTTGAAGAATTGGACATTGCCCAGCGCGATTGTGTCGGGCACGGTCATCTATCTGATATTCTATTGGGTGCGAGCCCTTGATCCGGTGAGCGAGGTGATGGAACCGGTGTTCGACACCATCCTGCCGTTGTTCATGAGCCTGATCCTGTTCACGACGTTCCTGCGAGTGGACTTCCACAAGATGCGGCCTGCGATGTGGCACTTGTGGGTGTCGGTGTTCCAGGTGCTGTTTGTCGTGCTCATCGTGGGGCTGATATTGGGCTTTGAGATGAAGGGCAAGGACCTGATTCTGATGGAAGGTATCCTGACGTGCGTCATCTGCCCGGGCGCGAGCGCCGCCCCTGTGGTGACGGGTAAGTTGGGCGGCAACCTGGAGACGATGACCAGCTATGTGTTCCTGTCCAATCTGGTCACGGTGGTCGCCGTGCCCGTTGTTTTCCCACTCATTGACAAGGGGGTGGATATCAGTTTCTGGACCGCCTTCTGGATGATTATGTACAAGGTGTTCCTTGTGCTGGTGCTGCCGCTCATCGGCGCCTATCTGGTGAAGCATTACCTGCCGCGCTTGCAGCAGCGGTTGGTGGCCATCCAGGACCTGTCGTTCTACATGTGGGGCATCTCGCTGACCATTGTCACGGGCTGCACCGTCAAGAACATCATCAACAGCGGGGCTCCTGTGGTGTTCCTCATCACCATTGCCCTGGTGTCGCTGGTCATCTGCCTGGCGCAGTTCGCCGTGGGGCGCTACATCGGCCACTTCTTTGGCACCGTCATCGAGAGCGGCCAGGGCTTGGGGCAGAAGAACACCGCCTTTGCCGTGTGGATTGCCTATACCTACCTCAGCCCGTTGTCGGTGGCCGGTCCCGGTTGCTACATCCTGTGGCAGAACGCCATCAACAGCCTTGAAATATGGCATCACCGAAAAGTCACTGAGCGACAATCATCCTGATGGCCTCACGCTAAGGCGCAAGTCCGCTAAGAATTAATTGTATATGTTATGAAGAAACTCATTAATCCATATCTCGACAAGGAAGGGTACAACTGCTTCGGTTGCAGCCCTACGAACCCCATCGGCCTACACCTGGAATTTTGGGAAGACGGCGAGGATGTAGTCACCACATGGTCACCTAGCCTCAACTACGACGGTTGGGTCGAAACCCTGCACGGCGGCATCATCAGCACGATCATCGACGAGTTGGCCAACTGGGTGCTCTCGCGCCGCTTGCAGGCTGCCGGTGTCACTACGCGACTTGAGGTGAAATTCCGCCGTCCGGTTTCCACTCGCGACCCGCTCATCACCCTGCGCGGGCGCCTGAAAGGAAACATTCGCAATTACTACACTGTGCACGTCACGCTGCATGACAGCGAGGGAAACCTGTGTGACGAGGGTGACGTGACCTACTACATGTTTGACAAGGAACGCTCGCGTGAAATGGGCTTCACCGCTTGTCTTACCGAGGACGAGATATCCACAAACTGATTAGACCAGATGGACAACGACTTGAACATCGGATTGGCTTTTTCGGGTGGCGGTTACCGCGCTGCTACCTTTGACCTCGGAGCCCTGTCGATGCTCAATGCAATCCGTCTCGAGGACGGGCGCACACTGCTCGATTGTGTGTCGGCCCTATCGTCGGTGTCGGGGGGCAGCATCACGGCATTGAAATATATGCTCGCGCGGGCTCGAGGACAGCAGGTGGATGAGATGATCGAGGAATTGTATGGTTTCTTGTGTAACGAGGACCTCGTGGGGCGGGCATTGTTGGGCTTGAGCGCCGAGAAAGCCAACCGCAACGCGTCGAGCATCAAAATCATGGCGGGCATCTACGACGAGCGCCTATTCGGGGGAGCGGTGATGGGCGACATCATCGATAACCTCGACAAAATCCCCGTCAAGGACTTTACGGCGTTGGCGACCGATTTTGACAACTCCCTGCCATTCCGTTTCCGTATTACCGAGGGCCGCATGACCGACGGCCAAATCTTGACCTACGGCGTGTTCGGTAACCAGCAGCACAACATCGGGCGGAGCGTGGTGCGTCACATCACGCTGGGCGAGGCGTTGGCCTGCTCATCGTGTTTCCCCAGTGGTTTTGAGCCGATGATGTATCCTGATGACTTCAAGGTGTCCCAGCAAACTGATGTGGCAACCGACGTCAAGAAGCGTTTCGGCATCATGGACGGAGGTGTGGTGGATAATCAGGGGGTAGACCCCATTCTGCTGGCCGAGGAGCGCATGCGCAAGTACCGTGAGGACAAGTCCCGAACCGACAAGGCGCTTGACTTGATCATCATCAGCGATGTCGCCAGTCCCTATATGGATGGGTATGCTCCATGCGAGCAGGTGATGCCACAATCAATCGGCAAATTGACCATCGGCCGCTTGCGCAACTATGGCCTTATCACGCAGTTTGCCGTGATGGTGTTGTTGATAGTGGCAATAGTACTGGGCAGTGGTTTCTGGACGGGTGTGATGGCTGTCATCACGGCGATTGTCTCCCTGGCCAATGTGCTTGGCGCCCTGCTCAAGAAGAAGATGTTCCGTGCAATCGGTGCCACCTTCGTCGGCGACAATGCCGCCTTCGTCAGCCACTTGAAGTTTGCCGCACTCGAGGCGATGCTCATGAACCGTGCCAAATCGGTCATCATGATGAGTAGCGAGGTGTTCCTCAAGCGCTTGCGGCAGTTAAGTTACGGCTCAGTCTATGACAACAAGGAGTGGCACAACAGGGCGGTGACCAGTACCATCTATGAGTTGCGGCCCGGCGAGCGATGGAAGGGCAATGCCAAGAAGGAAGGCCTTTCCGGCACCTTGCTGCCCAGTGAGCCCATGCAGCAGACCAGCGCCCGTGCCGCCGGCATGGGTACGACGCTGTGGTTTACGCCTGAGGAAAAAACCGCAGGTATGCCAGCGGACATCATGGCAACCGGCCAGTTCACCATGTGCTACAATCTGCTGGACTACATCAGCAAGATTGAGAATGACCCCACCAACCTCACTGCTGGACATGACATCATCAAGGCCTGCAAGAAACAGTTGCAGGAGGCGTGGGCCAAATTCCAGCAAGACCCGCACTGTATGCTCCCGAAGTGAAAACAGTTGTCTCGAGGGAAACCGCGTGCAGGCAATGCACCAGCAAATCGCTACTCCCCTCGAGACAACTGTCAAGTGGTGCGGCTGGGCACGTCATGCTCCATAGAGCAATCAGGCCCATGAGCGGAAATCAAAACATAGAGGAAATCAAGAACGGCCGCGTGTCCGAAGCCTGGTCCAGCTTGCGGATTTTTGCTTGAAGCTTATTCAGGAAACTATCATCGGTCGAATAATTGTCGAGCAGTTGCATCGACTCATCAAATCGTCCAGCCTCCCGCAGCAGTTCGGCTTTTAACAGGGTGTCTACTTTGTCCAAGTTCAGCAACTGGTCAATGATGCCGTTGATGTAGGCTTGTTCTTCACGAGGGACAGGGTTTGTGGTTTCGCGTGTGAACTTATCATTGTAGGCCCACACCTGCATAATCAGCATTGACAGTCGCTCGTTTTCCGTCAGGTCGGGAGTGTCTTTCAGCGACATCCATGCTTCCTTTGTCTCAGGGTAGCTGAGGTCGCCTAATTCAAACGAACTTCTGCTGCCATACTCGGGCTCTTGCCTCGACATCAAGAAGTAGCCATTGCATGAGGGGCACTTCTGCACAAACGATACCTGTGGGAGCATCGGTGCAATCCTCTTGTTGTCTGACCATACTTTTTGTCCGAAGGTGTTGCCTGACATTAAACTCATGACCTCCTTGTGGGCGTGGCAATGGGGGCATGTAAGAATTTGAGCGTTTCCGGGAATCATAACTTTTATTCTTTTAGTTGGTTTATGTGAGTAAATATATCAATACAAAGATACAATTTTTTTGGGAAAAATTCAAGTCATCCTGTGCTTTTTTTACGTTTCGTGCATCCAACCTGGCTGATGGCCACAACGCAGAACTATCGTCGCCCCATTTTACAGACGGTCTCCGAACGAATTCCGATATACACTTTCTGTTCTCATCATGATTTGTCTAGTAAATTATATATAATGTGTAAATGTCATGGGCCCCTTACCGAATATGATGAATATTCTATTAAAATTCAGTAAAACTATGGAAAATTGGCAAGAAAATCTATAAATATGTTGTTGTATTTGCGAAAAAGTAATTACCTTTGCATGCGTACCAAATTTTAAGTATATAGTTCAAATGGAAACAACAACATTAACCAAGAAACCTAGAAAAAAGAAAGTACTCGTGAAAAGAAAACGTGACCGCTTACAGCTGATCACCGATTTGATCAGAACGAATTGCATCGGCAGCCAGAGTGAACTGGCTGACATGTTGCGTGAGCACAACATCAACGTGACCCAGGCAACCTTGTCGCGCGACCTGAAGGCCTTGAAGATTTCCAAGGTGGCTACCGACCGCAACACGTACATGTATATTATCCCTGATACCAACCAGTTGCAGGACAGGCTGTTGAGTATGCGTCAGACCGATACTCACGCCGCTAAGCAGGTGGGTCTGGTTTCGCTGAAGTTCTCGGGTAACCTTGCCGTTATCAAGACGCGCAATGGTTATGCACCTGGCTTGGCCTATGACATCGACATGAGCCGTCCTGCCGAGGTGCTGGGTACCATTGCCGGCGCCGACACCGTGGTGGCCATCCTCGCCGAGGGTGTTACCCATGAGCAGGCTAGGGAAGTGTTTGAGCAGTTCATGCCCAAGAACTCGCCAATCATGGGCTCGTCACAGCCCGCCGTTGATGATTAAGGTAGGCATTATTGGGTGTGGCAACCTGCGTGCCGCTGAACTGGTGCGCATCCTCATCAATCATCCCGATGTGGAGTTGAAGTGGGTGTGCGACGGCGGTTGTCGCGGGATGCGGCTCGACCAGGTGGTGCCGGGCATCGTCGGCGAGAGCGACCTCGTGGTGAGTGCTCGTGGCGAGTGTGCCGATGAGGTGTCGGTGGTCTTTATGTGTGACCGACGCTCCGTTGTGACGGCGCAGTTGCAGGGTCTTGTGCTCTCGGATGACTTGCATGTCATCGACCTGAGTGGCAGCCACAATCTGGATCATGGACCTGACAAACCATGGGCTTATGGCATGAGTGAGATGCAGCGCCGCATGCTCGTGCATGACACCCGCCTGGTGACTGTGCCGGGTAGTGCTGCTGCCGTAGCGTTGCTAGCACTGATGCCGCTGGCGCGCAACCTGATGCTTAACAATCCGCTCAGGTTGCATGTGGCTCTGGGCACAAGTGCCTTGTTGCCCAGCGGCGAGACGATGGACGGCATGGCCCTTGAAGAATGGGCCCGTGACCAGCAGCAGGAAATCATGTTAGCCTTGCGGCAGTGCCAGTCAAGCTTTGATCAACCCCTGTCACTCACCGTGACTCCGCTTGCCGAGCGGCGCACGCTGGCGGTGGCAGTCCGCATGAAGTGCGGCGTTGATGAGGAGGCGATACGGCAACTCTACGAGGAGTACTACGATGACCACCACTTCGTGTTCATGGTTGACCGCCCCATTGTCACGGCCGATGTTGAGAACACCAACAAGTGCCTCATCCGCCTCGAGAAAGATGACCGCAGTGCCGAACTCACCATTCATGCCGTGACCGACGTATTGCTCAAGGGGGCTGCCGGTAATGCGGTACATGCCATGAACCTGCTGTTCGGCTTGCATGAGCGTGCAGGGCTTACCCTGAAAGGTACCGGTTGCTGACGGGTCGATAAACCACTAGAATCAGATTACACAATAAGTTATCATATATATCAACAAACATTATTAACATCGTTAAGTCATGTCAGTTAATAAAGTCATTCTGCTGGGCCGTGTGGGCAAAGCCCCGGATGTGCGCTATGTTGCACAAAATCAGCCCGTAGCATCGTTCACGCTCGCCACTACCGATCGCGCTTACACCAACGCCAACGGTGTAAAGGTGCCCGAACGCACCGAGTGGCACAACATCGTAATGTGGGGAAAAAATGCCGAGATTGCCGAGCGTTATATCACCAAGGGCACTCAGATTTATCTTGAGGGACGCCTGCGCACCCGCTCATGGGAAGATGCCAACAAGGTGAAGCGCTACACTACCGAGATCTACGTGGACAACTTTGAGTTGCTCCAGCGCCCCCGCGAGGCTTCAGCACCCAACCAGCAACCGCAGCAGCCTGTCCAGTAACATTCTGGTCGCAGTCTGCGTCGCTCTGAATACGGCCACGGGACCCATGTCAATCGACATGGATCCCGTGGCTGAATCGTTATGTTATGGCGTTAGGTTAGAGATACTTGTCGTCAAACTTGGACTTCACCGCATTGACGTAGAGTTTGATTTTCTGCTCCTCCTCGAGGGGGACAATCAGCAAGGCGTCGTCCACATCGGCAACGATGTAGCCCTCCAGTCCCGAAGCAACCACCAGTTTATCGCCCTTGATGGCAACGATGTTGTTGTGGCTGTTGAACATGAGGGCCTTGCAGTTCTGGGTGACATTGCCGTCCTTGTTCTTGGGCGAGTGGTCGTACAGCGACCGCCAGGTGCCCAGGTCGTTCCATCCGAAGTCCACCGTTTCGACATAAACATTGGGCGCCTTTTCCATGATAGCAAAGTCGATGCTGATGCTCGGGCAGGCCTCGAATTGCGCGTTGATGAAATCCATCTCCTGCGGTGTGCCGAAGTACTGCTTGCCCTGTTCAAAGGCAGCGTTGACCTCGGGAGCATAGTGGTCCAGCGCCTTCAGGATGCTGTCGGCACTCCAGAAGAACATCCCCGAGTTCCAGAAAAACTCACCTGACCTGAGAAACACGCGTGCCAGGTCCTCGTCGGGCTTCTCGGTGAACGTCTTTACCGAATAGAATTTGCCGTCGACGTGTTCGCCCACCTGGATGTAACCGTAGCCCGTTTCGGGACGGCTGGGTTTGATGCCCATCGTGAGCAGCGCATCACGTTGCTCGATGAAGTCAAAGGCGTCCACGACGCTCTGCTTGAACTTCTCGACATTGATGATGAGGTGGTCGCTGGGGGCTACCATCATGCGGGCGTCGGGGTTGATGGCCTTGATGTGGTGGGCTGCCCAGGCAATGCACGGTGCGGTGTTGCGGCGAGCGGGCTCGAGCAGAATCTGGTCATCCTTGATTTCGGGCAGTTGCTCCTTGATGAGCGGCTCGTATATCTCGTTGGTAATCAGGATGATGTTATCCACGGGTACAATGCCCTGCATGCGGTCAAATGCCGTCTGCAGCAGGCTTCTTCCCGTGCCGAAAAAGTCGATGAACTGTTTGGGCATGGCAGCTTTGCTGAAGGGCCAAAACCGGCTCCCCACGCCGCCGCACATGATAACGCAATATCGGTTGTTATCCATTGATGTGATGAATTAATGTTTAGTGTGTATCGGGCAGCAGCAACAATGTCACTGTCAAGCCTCAGTCAATTCCATGGGCAAAGGTACAAATAAAAAACAATATAATGATGGTCAACGCACGTCGAATTACACACAATCGTGTGGACTGTGCTCGTGGTTTCTGTCATTGTTACAATTGATGCGCCGTCACTGCTCAATCATTGTAGTAGATGGGCAATGTGCGGCTGATGCTCTGCTCGAGCGAGATGAGCGTCTCGGTGGCGGCAACGCCCTCGATGTGCTGGATGTGGTCGTTGACGAGCGACATCAGGTGCTCGTTGTCGCGGGCATAGACCTTAATCATCATGGTGTAGTGGCCGGTAGTGAAGTGGCACTCTACTACTTCCTTGATTTTCAAGAGTTCGGGCACCACCGTGCGGTACATTGAACCGCGCTCAAGGGTCAGACCGATAAAGGTGCAGGTGGAGTACCCCAACAGCTTGGGATTCACGTTGTACCCCGAGCCGGTAATGACACCATCATCGATGAGCCGCTGGATGCGTTGATGAACAGCGGCTCGCGATACACCGCATACCTGAGCAACATCCTTGCTGGGGATGCGCGCATTGTTCATTATAATCTCCAGAATTTTCTTGTCAAGCGTGTCAATTTTTTCCATGAAATCATATGTTTATTATCATATTGCAAATGTAGGCCTTTTTTTTTAAGTTGCTATAGATTTCGGTAAAAATTTTTTGTACTTTTTTACCAGGAAATAATTAACCGCCTGTCATTCAATGCAATATGCAATTTTTTTTGTAAGTATTTCTCTCATAGCGTGCTGTGTGGTGTAGTGCACTGCTTGAAGGCGGGTGTGGCGGCTTGGCACGATGCTTGCCCGTTAATTTTGAGGAACAGCATTATGGCACATTGGGTTACTTTTGTGAACAGCTATTTTGCACTTGTAAACTCAGTTTCTAAGTGATTGAAAATAAATACTTAGGAATTTATTAACAGCCCTGTCAATAAAAATTTTTTCAAAATTGTAAATTTCTTCTTTTTGATTGTAAACCATTGAAAAAAAAGTTGTACCTTTGAAGTCCCGAAAAACTCGGGAAGAACAACACACGCTTTGGCAATGTCGTTATATTATGCAAACATTTGAGTATCACATACCTGCGCTCCTTCGGGAGAGCATTGACGGGCTTGCGGTCCAACCCGATGGCAACTATGTCGACGCCACCTTTGGTGGCGGCGGCCATAGTCGTGCTATCCTTCAGTGCCTGGGCCCTGGTGGCCGTCTGCTGGGTATGGACCAGGATATGGACGCTTGGGAGAACCGTCTGGATGACGAGCGTTTTACTTTTGTCCACGGCAATTTTGCCTATCTCAAGAATTTCGTCCGCTACTACGGCCTCGATGGTGTTGACGGCATTCTGGCCGACCTGGGTGTGTCGTTCCACCATTTCGATGACGTGAATCGAGGTTTCACGTTCCGTGCCGATGCCCCGTTGGACATGCGCATGAACCGCAGCGCCTCGTTCACGGCCCGCGAACTGCTCAACAACTACAGTGCCGAGCGCCTGGCCGACGTGCTCTACCTCTACGGCGAGTTGCGGCAGTCGCGCCGCTTGGCCGCTGCCATCGTTGCCGCCCGCCCGCTCTCGACGACGGGTGAACTTGTGGATGCGGTGCGTCCCCTGCTCAAGCCCTCACAGGAGAAGAAGGAACTGTCGATGGTGTTCCAGGCCCTGCGCATCGAGGTCAACGGCGAACTTGACGCCCTGCGCAAGTTGCTCGCCCAGTCTCTCGAGGTGCTCAACCCCGGTGGCCGGTTGGCCATCATCACCTACCATTCCCTCGAGGATCGCCTGGTCAAGAACTTCATGCGGTCGGGCAATGTCGAGGGCCGTCAGGAAAAGGACTTCTATGGTCGCGTGAACACGCCGTGGCGTGTCGTGACCGGCAAGGTCATCGTTCCCAGTGAAGAAGAAGTAGCGCGCAATCCTCGCTCGCGCAGTGCCAAGCTGCGTGTGGCCGAGCTGATTGCCGCCCCGGAAAAAAATAGTAATCAGTAGTATCATTAACCCCAGCTATTTATCAGCATTAAAGCATCAATTATCGACTATGAGTGAGAAAAGAACAAACACCACAACGCCGGGAAAGAAAGCCGGCAAGATCCTGTTTCAGGGCCGTCTGCTTTCGCTTGAGTTCTTCAAGCGCAATGCCAAGTACATCATCTTTATGGTGGTGATGGCTCTGGCCTATATCGCCAACAAGTTTGTGTGGCAGAGCAACATGCAGGAATACATCTCCCTGAAGGAGCAACTGGGCGATGCCCGCACCGATCTCGTGCACTCCAGCGCTAACTACAACTCGATGATCCTCGAGAGCGAGATGGCCAAGCGCATGAGCGAGAAGCACCTGGGCCTGAGCGCCCCCAAGGAGCCGCCCTACCAGTTGAACTCCAAATAATTTTTACGCTAGTTCAGGAGAGATTATCACCAGTTATACAATCTTAGTTAATTAGACAAACAGATTGACAACCAATGGCAACCAAACAACATACCAATAAACGTCACATTCTCGTCCGCTACGCGCTGGTGGTGGGTTTCATGCTGCTGTTCTCGTCGGCGATAGCATGGAGCCTGTTCAAGACCACTGCCATCCAGGCCAAGGCTTGGAACGCTAAGGCTGCCGAGGTGCTGATGAAGAAAGTGACCACCGAGCCCGAGCGCGGCAAACTGCTGGCCGATGACGGCACGGTGCTGGCAGCCAACCTGCAGTTTTACATCCCCCGCATCGACTGGTTCACCGAGGGCATCAAGGACTCGGTGCTGATGAAGGACATCAACCCGCTGTGCGACAGCTTGGCCGTCTTTGACAACTCGAGGACCGCCATCGAGTGGAAGCAGAAGATTCTTCAGGACCGCAAGGAAATCCTCGAAACAGCCGAGCGGGTTTCCCCCGACGGCAAGAAGGGCCGCAAGAATCGTTCCTACCGACTCTTCCCCTATATGCTCACTCACAACCAGTATGAGCGATTGCGCAACTTCCCCTTCCTGTGCCGCCCCAAGAACAAGAACGGTTTCTATGCCGAGAAGCAGACGCGCCGCTACAAGCCCTACGGCAACATGGCAGCCCGTAGTATCGGCAACGTGGGACAGGACTCCCTCAGTTCGAGTGAACATGGCCGTTCGGGCCTGGAGATGGCGCTCGACTCCCTGTTGTATGGCAAGAGCGGCATCGCCCAGAGCATCCAGTTGACCAACAGTATCGTCAGGGCCGAGATTGTGCCCGCCGTCAAGGGTTATGATATCACCACGACCATCAACGTGCAGTTGCAGGACATCGTGGAGAACTGCCTCAACGACATGTGCCTCGAGTCAGGTGCACGCTGGGGTACCTGTGTCCTGATGGAAGTCGAGACCGGCGAAATCAAGGCTATCAGCAACCTGGAACTTGACGATAAGACGGGCACCTATATCGAGGGCCGCAACCATGCCGTGCTGGCCTACGAGCCGGGCTCGGTAGTCAAGACCATCTCGATGATGGTGGCCCTCGAGGACGGCATCGTCACCGACATCAATGCACCGATTGCGACTGGCTCGGATTGGATGTATGCCGGACGCAACATCAGCGACCGTCCCCACGGTGCTGCCACCCGTACGCCTCGCGAGATCATTGAGACGTCGTCCAACATCGGTATGGCCAAACTCATCGTCAAGGACTATGGCCAGAACCCCGGCGGTTTCCGCCAGCGTTTGGAGCAGATGGGTTTCTTTGACCCCTTCAACTCGGGTATCGCAGGTGAGACACCGCCCAACTACCCCAAGTTGGGAAACAAGAACTGGGATAAACTGTCGCTCACGCGTCAGGCCTACGGATATGCAACCACTATCCCGCCATTGTACACGCTGGCCATGTACAACGCCATCGCCAATGACGGCAAGTTCGTTCGTCCCCACCTGTTCAAGAAACTCTCGCGGGAAGGCGAACCCGATTCGATCATTCCCGTGACCTACATCCGCAAGCAGGTGTGCTCTCCCGAGAATGCCCGCAAGTTGCGCACCATGCTCTATGACGTGGTGTGGGGTTCGCACGGCACCGCCCGCCACTGGGTACAGGACTCGGCAGTGAAGATTGCCGGAAAGACGGGTACCGCCTACACCAATGCCAAGGGACAGTATGGTACGCAGAAGCGCTTGGCTTTCTGCGGCTTCTTCCCCTACGAGAAGCCCAAGTACTCCTGCATCGTGCTCATGCTGGGTGCCGACCGCGGTGCCGGTGCCTGCAGCGGCATGGTGATGAGGAATATCGCCCGCAAGATGTATGCTAAGGGATTGTTGGGCGAAGCGCCCGACTACGCCAAGGAGACTCCCAAGTCGGGAGCCAAGCCTTATCCCACGCTGTTCGCATCGATGGGTAGCAACATGGCGAACAACATCCAGCGCTCACTCAACGTCAAGTCGGCCCATCGTTATGCCACCCCGGCACGGGTCGAGAAAGGCGTCCCCAACGTCATCGGCCTGAATGTGCGCGAGGCCATCCGTCTGCTCGAGAATGCTGGGTTGACCGTCAACTTCTCGGGCTCGGGCATGGTGACCAGCCAGAGTCCCGCTGCGGGAACAGCCTACAGGCGCGGCCAGCGAGTTAATCTGAAATTAAGAAATTCCTAAATCAAGACAGACACATGAAGAAACTATCACAACTGTTATCGTCCATCCAGCCGCTGCAGGTGGTTGGGGATACTGATGTTGACATTACTGACCTGATCAACGATTCGCGTCAAGCCCGCGAGGGTGTGATGTTCGTTGCCCTCAAGGGGGTTGCGGTGGATTCCCACCGTTTCATCCCCGATGTTGTGGCAGCAGGCGCCCGCGCCATCGTTTGCGAGGACATGCCCGCAACGCTCAATGACCAGGTCACCTACATACAAGTCGAGAAAGGCGTTATCGCTCTGGCCCGTCTGGCCGACGAGTGGTTTGACCATCCCTCACGATGCCTGCGTCTGGTGGGTGTCACCGGTACCAATGGCAAGACCACGACCGCCACGCTCCTCTACGAGATGGCACGCCTCATGGGGCACAAGGCCGGCTTGCTGTCCACGGTGAAGAACATCATCGACACCGTTGAGCAGGATGCCAAGCAGACCACCCCCGACCACCTTACCCTCAACCGCTTGTTGTACGAGATGGTGCAGGCTGGGTGCGAGTATGCCTTCATGGAGGTCAGTTCCCACGCTTGTGTTCAGCGCCGCATCGAGGGCATCACCTTTGCCGGCGGCATTTTCACCAACTTGACGCGTGACCACATGGACTTCCACAAGACGGTGGACAACTACATCGCCGCCAAGAAGATGTTCTTTGACGCCCTGCCCGAGGGGGCCTTTGCCCTGGTCAATGCCGATGACAAGGTGGGCGAGGTGATGCTGCAGAACACCCGTGCCGCCAAGTACCGCTACTCGTTGCGTTCGATGGCCGACTACAAGGGCCGCATCGTCGAGTCGCGTCTCGACGGTACCACGCTCGAACTCAACGGTAACCAGGTCGAGGTGCTGTTCACGGGCCGTTTCAATGCCTACAACCTGTTGTCGGTCTATGGCGCCTCGTTGCTGTTGGGCTTCGACCCGCAGGAGGTGCTCGTGAAAATGAGCCTGCTCGAACCTGTGGCCGGACGCTTCCAGACGATGCGTTCACCCCGCGGCTATACGGCAATCGTCGATTATGCCCACACGCCCGATGCCCTGGTCAACGTGCTGGATACCATCCGCGAGGTGGTGGGCACCAACGGCCACATCATCACCGTGTGCGGCTGCGGCGGCGACCGTGACCGCGGCAAGCGTCCCATCATGGCGCGCGAGGCTGCCCTGCGCAGCGACCGTGTCGTCCTCACCAGCGACAACCCGCGCACCGAGGACCCCGACGCCATCCTGCGTGAGATGGAGACCGGTCTGCCCGATGAAAAGCGTCCCGTCACGCTCATCATCACCGACCGCCGTCAGGCTATCCGCACAGCCTGCCAGTTGGCTCAGGCCGGTGATGTCGTGCTCGTGGCCGGCAAGGGTCATGAGGACTACCAGGAGATCAACCACGTCAAGCACCACTTCGACGACCGCGAGGAGATTGCCCAAGTGTATGCTGGCGAGAAATAACTGAATATTAACAACTTAAACATACTGAAACGTCATGTTATATCATCTTTTCCACTTCCTGCAGCAGTACCATGTGCCGGGAGCACGACTGTTTGATTACATCACCTTCAGGTCGGGATTTGCATTCATCCTGTCGCTGTTCATCGGCATCGTGATCGGTCGCCGCATCATCTTCAAGCTCAAGGAGCGCCAGATGTGTGACAAGGAGCGTGAGGAAAAACTGGGTGGCAACTCGGCCAAGCAGGGTACGCCCACGATGGGTGGTATTATCATCATCATCTCAATCATGGTGCCCATCCTGTTGCTGGGCAAGCTCAACAACATCTACATGCTGCTCATGATTGTCTCCACCCTGTGGTGCGGCGCTCTGGGCTTTGCCGATGACTACATCAAGGTCTTCCACCACAACAAGGAGGGTCTCAAGGGCAAGTTCAAGATTGTTGGCCAGGTGGGTCTGGGCATCATCGTGGGCTTGACGATGTACTTGAGCCCTGCCATCGTGATGAACGAGAACGTCCATGTGACCAACCGCAACGAGACCCCCGAGCTTGTCGAGGTGCACAAGTCACAGGCTGTGAAGGCGACCAAGACGACCTTGCCGTTTGTCAAGAACCACAATTTCGATTATTCCTACTTCACTGGCTGGATGGGGAAATACAAGCAGGTGGGTGGCTGGATTCTGTTCATCCTGGTGACCATTTTTGTCATCACGGCAGTGAGCAATGGCGCTAACCTGACCGACGGCGTTGACGGTTTGGCGACAGGCACCTCGGCGATTATAGGCGTTGCCCTGGCGATTATGTGCTATCTGGGAGGTAACGTCATCTATTCGTCCTATCTGAACATTATGTACATCCCGGATAGCAGTGAATTGGTAGTCTATGCCGCCGCGTTTATCGGTGCGACCATCGGCTTCTTGTGGTATAATTCCTATCCCGCCCAAGTGTTCATGGGCGACACGGGTAGCCTGTGCCTGGGCGGCATCATCGCCGTGTTTGCCGTGCTCATCCGCAAGGAGTGGCTCATTCCCCTGCTGTGCGGTATCTTCCTCATCGAGGAGCTGTCGGTTATCATGCAGGTATGGTATGTCAAGCGTCATAAGGGGAAGAATATGCGACTGTTCAAGATGACGCCCTTGCATCATCATTTCACTGCCGACCCCGCCAAGATTACCTGGGACTATAAGATTAAGACGCCTGACCATCGCATCCCCGAGGCCAAGATTGTGATGCGTTTCTTCCTGGTGAGCATTCTGTTGGCGGCATTGACATTTGTGACGCTTAAAATACGTTAAACTCAAGAATAATAGGTAAATAACGATATGACTAAACGATTAGTAGTTTTAGGCGGAGGCGAGAGCGGTGCCGGTGCTGCGGTGCTTGCTAAGGTTAAAGGCATGGACGTGTGGCTGAGTGATGCCGGCAAAATCGGGCAGGATTATAAGGACCTGCTTGACAAGTATGGCGTCGCATGGGAGGAAGGCGGACACACCCCTGAGAAAATCCTCAATGCCGACGAGATTGTCAAGAGCCCCGGCATCCCCGACACGGCACCCATGGTCGCCCAAGCCATCGAGAAAGGTATCCCCATCGTGAGCGAGATTGAGTTCGCAGGCCGCTATACCGACGCCAAGATGGTGTGCATCACCGGCAGCAACGGCAAGACCACGACCACCAAACTGACCTATCATATTTTCAAGAAGGCCGGCTTGAACGTGGGACTGGCCGGAAATGTGGGTCGCAGCCTGGCCTTGCAGGTGGCTACCGAGCATCACGATGTGTATATCATCGAGTTGAGCAGTTTCCAGCTGGACAACATGTATGAGTTCAAGGCCAATGTGGCCGTGTTGCTCAACATCACGCCCGATCATCTGGACCGCTATGATTACAAGATGGAGAACTATGCCGCTGCCAAGTTCCGCATCACCCGCAACCAGACCGGTGATGATTCATTCATCTTCTGGAAAAATGACCCCATCATTGCTTCCCAACTCCATCAGCATCACCTCGAGTCGAGGCTGTTGAGTTTCACTGCCGACGATGACAACAGCAATGCGGCATGGGTGCATGAGGGCGTCCTCAATTTCAATGTCGATGGTGACCGTTGGGACATTGCTCGTGACGACTTGTCACTCAAGGGCCTGCACAACGTCTATAATACCATGGCAGCAGGACTGTCGGCCCAGGTGTTCGACATCCGCAAGGACGTTATCCGTGAGGCGTTGGCCGATTTCGAGGCAGTGCCCCATCGTCTGGAGTATGTTGATACTGTGGACGGCGTGCGCTACATCAACGACAGCAAGGCAACCAATGTCGATGCTTGCTGGTATGCCCTGGAGAGCGTCAATGAGCCGTGTGTGCTCATCTTGGGTGGCATCGATAAGGGCAATGACTACAGCCAGATTGAGCCTCTGGTCAAGGAGAAGGTGACCGCCATTGTCTGCCTGGGCGTGGACAATGCCAAGCTGCATGACTTCTTTGACGGCAAGGTGCCTGTGGTGACCGATGCTTCCAGTATGCCTGAGTGCATGGAAAAGTGCCGTCAACTTGCCCAGTCGGGTCACACCGTACTGCTCTCGCCCTGCTGTGCCAGTTTCGACCTGTTTAACGGCATGGCCGACCGCGGTAACCAGTTCAAGGAATGTGTCAAGAAAATGAAAGGCTGATGAAAATTTGCAAGAAAACTATAACCCCATTTAACTATCAGTAAAAGAGAACTATACTGTTATGTCACCCACCGAGAAAGTAAATAGATACAACGAATTGTCACAGAAATACGGTGACCCTTGGATTTGGGGCATCTATATCATGCTGCTCCTCATCTCGATTGTTGAGAGTTACAGCGCATCGAGCCGTGAAATCGCCACCCAGGGCATCTATATGCCCGTCATCAAGCAGTGCGCCTTTTTGGGCCTTGGCTTGGCGTGTGTGATTCTGCTCCAGCGTGTGGACTACAACAAACCCAGGTTCCTCTATGCCATGGTGCCTGGATTGGCGGTCTTCACCGTGTTCTGTCTGGTTTATGTGATGCTCTTCGGCGAGACCATCAACGGTGCCCGCCGTGCAATGACGCTTATACCCCATTTCCTCACGCTGCAACCTGCCGAATTGGCCAAGTTGTCCATTGTCACCCTGCTGTCCTATATTTTCGCTAAAACACAAAAGAATCATGATATCAGCAACACGGGTTTGATAGTGGCAGCAGTTGCCGTCGGCGTGTATGGCGCGTTGATGATTAAGAGCGGTCTGACCAACACTCTGCTGCTCATTGCCATCAGCGGTTCGATGCTGCTCATCGGCGGTGCCAAACTGAAGAAAATCGGCATCCTGATGATTGTCTTTGGCATCATGTTCGGCTTCTTTGTTATCATCAAGCACAACAATGAGAAGAAGGATGAAGTCCTCAATGAGATGCAGGTGGCATCGACCGATAACGGGCTGCTCATTGATGAGCAACCTGCTGGTGATGGCGCCACCCAGGAAGAGTTTGGCCGTTCCAGCACCTGGTCCAGTCGTGTCAGGGAATGGATGAACCGCGATTCGCTGGTGTATCGTCCCATCACGACCAAGAACCAGCAGGAGATGTTCTCCCGCATGGCCCAGGCTCACGGAGGCCTGTTAGGCGTTGGCATTGGCAAGTCGCGCGAGTGCAGCCGCCTGCCGCTGGCCTTCAGTGATTACATCTACTCGATTATCGTCGAGGAGCTAGGCTTCTTCATTGGCGGATTGTTTGTCATGCTGCTGTACTTGTCGCTGCTGGGTCGTGCTGCCATGATTGTGCGTCGCAGCAAGCGTGTACTGCCCTCGCTGCTGGTCATCGGAATGGCTTCATTCATCACATTCCAGGCCCTGTTCCACATGGCCATCAATGTGGGCGTGTTCCCCGTCTCGGGTCAGCCATTGCCCCTCATTTCCAAGGGTGGAACGTCGATTCTCGTGATTAGTATCGCCTTTGGCGTGATGTTGAGCGTCAGCCGCACCATCGCCAACTACGGAAACAAGAAAAACAAGGTAGAGGAGACCCTTGTCATCGAGGGTCTTGATGCCGAAAACCCAACCGAAATACCTGCTAAAAATGTCTGGAAATAAACAACAACTCAACGTC
>JAEEGJ010012406.1_pt1 | contig 21109 bp, 19 predicted proteins | sample 8958761 | NCBI WGS metagenome assembly JAEEGJ01 (sample SAMN16246546, study PRJNA631951) | gut metagenome | biome: gut microbiome; feature: rumen; material: RS-attached | host: Bos | place: Iran: Karaj | collected 2018-10
GCTCATCAGGAACGGTGATGACGCCGACGTTGGGTTCTATCGTACAAAAGGGGAAATTTGCTGCCTGAGCCTTTGCACTCGACAAACAATTAAATAAGGTGGACTTACCCACATTCGGGAGTCCTACAATACCACATTTTAATGCCATTTTCTTCTATAAACGTTTATTTCTGAGTGCAAAGGTAGTGCATTTAAGTGGAAAGCGGAAAGAGGAAAGAGGAAAGAAGCCCTGCCGCCGTACATTTTTTAATATTATTAACTATTTTATCATATCTCTTTCCCCATTCCTCTTTCCACTTTCCACTCTTTTTTGTACCTTTGCACCCTGTAACTTATTAAACCAACTTTCAAATGAAAAAGATTCTCTTATCGATGATTGCTTTTGTGGCGCTCTCGTTGACAGCCAGCGCCCAAGTTGCTGAACCCCAAAACACGCCCCAACTTGAGTTTGCCTTTCAGCTGAAGGTGACGTTGGGCGAGGCCTATTCCTGTGGAGAGACCCAGCACGGTCGCCGCACTATCATCCCTATTACTGGCGGCACCTTTGAGGGGCCGAACATCAAGGGAACCATCATCAACGGTGGTGCTGATTATCAGATTGCCAATACAGCCCTGAATCGTACAGAACTCGAGGCCATCTACTGCATCAAGACAGACGACGGCGTGATCATCCACGTTCGCAATCGTGGTATCATTTATCCAGGAAAGGACGAGAACGGCAATACCTCGTTCTACTTCAAGGCTGCTCCTCAATTCGAGGCTCCTGCCGATAGCAAATATGCCTGGTTGAACAACTCGCTTTTCCTTTGTGCACCAGACTTTGCGGCAGGCTTTAAGGGCATCGTCCTCAACATCTGGAAAGTGAAGTAAAGCGCTTTACTTGTAAGGCGCTGATGTTGGGCAGATTACTTTGCTAAGATCTGCTCAGCATGTTCTTTGGTCTTCACTTGCTTACCAGCGAAGATCTGTTCGATGATACCCTCCTCGTTAATGATAAAGGTGGTGCGGATGGTGCCCATGGTCTTCTTGCCGTACAAGATCTTTTCACCCCAAGCACCCATGGCTTCCATCAGCGTCTTATCGACATCAGCAATCAGGGTGAAGGGCAGTTCGTGCTTCTCCTTGAACTTCACATGCGAGGCGGCAGAGTCCTTGCTCACGCCAACCACCTCGTATCCCCTGCCCTGCAGCTCGTCGTAATGATCTCTCAGACTGCAAGCTTCTGCCGTACACCCGCTGGTATTGTCTTTCGGATAGAAATACAGCACCAGCTTGCGACCTTTGTAATCACTCAGACGGATATCCCGTCCCTGTTCGTCTTTGCCCAAAATCTCAGGCGCTTTGTCTCCAATGTTCATAGTCTTATTATTTTGTTAGTGAGCTTCAAGCCAGTTCTGTCCGAAGCCGGAATCAGCAACGAGGGGAACGTTCAAGGGGAAGGCGTTCTGCATCTCTTCGATGACGATGCGCTCCACTTTCTCCTTCTCCTCTGGGTAGACAGAGAAGTTGAGTTCGTCGTGTACCTGCAGGATCATCTTACTCTTGATGCCCTCTGCCTTGAAGCGCTGGAAGATGCGAATCATGGCCACCTTGATGATATCGGCTGCCGTTCCTTGGATGGGAGCGTTGATGGCGTTACGCTCAGCAAATCCACGAACGGTGGCATTGTGGGAGTTGATGTCTGGCAGATAGCGACGACGGCCAAAGAGGGTAGTGACATAGCCTTTCTGACGAGCCACTTCTTTAGACTTTTCCATATAGTCGTGCACCTGTGGGAAGGTGGCGAAATAGCCGTCTATCAGCATCTTAGCCTCGTCGCGAGGGATATCCAGGCGCTCTGCCAGACCAAAGACGGTGATGCCATAGATGATACCAAAGTTGGCTCGCTTCGACTTCGTTCTTTCATCACGGGTCACATCAGCGATGTCTTTTTTATAGATATTGGCCGCTGTTGCAGCATGAAGGTCTTTGCCCTCACGGAACACCTCGACCATATTCTGGTCTTGTGAGAGGTGGGCCATCACACGCAGTTCTATCTGACTATAGTCTGCTGAAAAGAACAGACAACCAGGTTCTGGAACGAATGCCTTACGAATTTCCTTTCCGTCTTCGCCACGAATGGGAATATTCTGCAGGTTGGGATCGCTACTCGACAAGCGTCCTGTGGCTGTGATGGTCTGATTAAACGAGGTGTGGATATGACCTGTCCGTTTGTTAATCAGCGAGGGTAGGGCGTCGACATAGGTGCCAAGGAGTTTCTTTAAACCTCTGTGTTCCAAGATGTCTGCCACAATCTCATGCTTGTTGCGCAGTTGCTGGAGCACGTCCTCTGAGGTGACGTATTGGCCCGTCTTGGTTTTCTTGGCTTTCTCTATGATTTTGAGTTTGTCGAAGAGAATCTCGCCAACTTGTTTAGGTGAGGCAATGTTGAACTGTTCACCTGCCAGTTCATAGATTCTGCCTTCGATCTCGTTCATACGAGTGGTTAAAACATTTGACGTTTCTTTCAAAGATTCCGTATCCAAGCAGACGCCATTCATCTCCATCTCTGCCAAAACGGGCATCAGGGGCATTTCTATCTCATAGAACAACTTCTCGCACTCAAACTTCTTCAGCTCAGGTTCCAGTTTGTTCTTCAAGCGGAGCGTGATGTCTGCATCCTCACAGGCATACTCATAAACCTGAGAGGGTGGGAGAGAGCGCATCGATCGCTGGTTCTTTCCCTTGGGTCCGATGAGCTCATCAATATGGATGGTCTGATAATTGAGATAGATCTCTGCCATGTAGTCCATGTTGTGATGAAGTTCTGGTTGGATGAGGTAGTGGGCAATCATCGTGTCCCACATCTGACCTTTCAACTCGATGCCATAGTTTCGTAACACCTCGAGGTCGTACTTCAGATTTTGTCCTACTTTGAGAATTTTGGGATCCTCGTACACCTCTTTAAATATATTAACAATTCGCAACGCTTCTTCACGTTCGGCAGGAATAGGCACGTAGAAGGCCTCAAATTCCTTCACGGCGAAGCTCAAACCTACCAATTCTGCGTCGATTGCACTCGTTGAAGTCGTCTCCGTGTCTAGACTGAGAATTTCATTTGTCCTAAAAAAGTCACAAAGTTGGCGCAAATCTGCCTCATTATCAACGAGTTTGTAGTTATGAGGGGTCGTTTCTAAGGTCTCAAAACTCGCGTTTTTTAGCTCACCTGACCCGTTGGGCGCAAATTCTGCAAAGAGATCGAGTTGGCCGTTAACGGGAGTTTGCGGTTTTTGGCTTTTTTTAAGAACTCGGTCTGCGAAGCTTTTCATCTCCAGATCGAGGAGCAATTTGCTCAGTTCGCTCTCATCTGGCTCGACGAGCTTCAATGCTTCCATGTCGAGTGCGATGGGAACATCCGTTTTGATGGTCGCGAGAAAGTAACTCATCTTGATGTCGTCGACATGCTCCTCGACTTTCTCGCGCAACTTACCCTTGATCTCTGACGAACGAGCAATCAAGTCGTCGATACTTCCGAACTCATTGATCAGTTTCATAGCAGTCTTCTCTCCGACACCAGGGCAACCAGGGAAATTGTCTGCTGAGTCACCCATCAAAGCCAACAGGTCGATGACAGCCATAGGGGAGGGGATATCGTATTTCGCCATCACTTCATTGGGGCCCATCACCTCATAACCCCCACCATGACGAGGGCGATAGATCTTTACATGGTCGCTCACCAGTTGACCATAGTCCTTATCTGGGGTCAGCATGAAAGTGTCGATTCCATCGGCTCCTGCTTTCGTTGCCAAAGTGCCAATCACATCGTCAGCCTCGAATCCATCGACCTGTAGGATAGGGATGCGATAGGCCTTGAGCAGGTCTTTGATGATGGGCACCGCCTTACGAATATCTTCTGGCGTCTCCTCGCGCTGGGCTTTATACTCAGGGAAAGCCTCGCTGCGGAAGGTAGGTCCGTGAGGGTCGAAGGCCACGCCGATATGGGTGGGCTGCTCTTTGGTGAGCACCTCGTTCAAGGTGTTGAGGAAGCCCATGATGGCACTCGTATTCAACCCTTTCGAGTTGATTCTGGGGTTTTTGATGAACGCATAATAACTGCGATAGATGAGCGCATAAGCGTCTAAAAGGAAGAGTTTCTGCATAACTTTGTTTATTTTCTGCGTAAAATTACTAAAAAATATTGTAATTCCAACGATTTTTACTAATTTTGTCACAAAATTCGAGGTATTATGGATTATTTGTCAGTTATCAAACACCCGATTGAGAGTGATTTCCAGGAATTCGTCTACCGTTTTCAGGGGTCGCTGACTCATAGTTATGGACTGCTGTCGCAGGCATTGGAACATATTCGCCAGCGTACAGGCAAGCAGATGCGCCCAATGCTTACGCTACTCTCAGCGAAGAACTATGGTGATGTGACTGATATCACTCAGAATGCAACAGTAGCCCTTGAGCTGCTCCATACGGCTTCGCTGATCCACGATGATGTGGTAGACGAAAGTAGTGAGCGACGTGGACAGTCGTCTGTTAATGCCTCGTATAATAATAAGGTGGCAGTGCTCGTGGGCGATTATATCCTCTCCATCTGCCTCAATCACGTAGCGAAAACAAAGGATCACCGGATCTTGGATTATATCTCCGAATTGGGTACAACGCTGGCCTCTGGCGAGATCCTGCAATTGCAGACCATCAACAGTTCAGAGTTCTCGGAAGACATTTATTATCAGGTGATTAGACAAAAGACGGCCGCCTTGTTTGAGACTTGCTGCGGTATGGGTTCTCTGTCTGTGAATGCCTCTGAAGAGGATATCAAGAAGGCCAAACAATTCGGACAGGATCTGGGTATGATCTTCCAGATTCGCGATGATATCTTCGACTATTATGACTCAACGGAGATAGGCAAACCCACAGGAAACGATATGGCTGAGGGTAAGCTGACGCTGCCTGTGATCTATGCCTTGAATCACTCTGACTTTGAGCCTATGAAGGCATTGGCCAGAAAGGTGAAGTTGGGTACGATTAATACCGATGAAATCGCTGTGCTTGTGGAGTTTGCCAAGCAGAGTGGGGGTATTGAATACGCTGAAAGGATGATGGAGCGCTACTCTCAGAAGGCTCAGACTTACATCGATTCTTGTGTGAAGCCAGAGCTGAAAGAGGCGTATAAAGCTTATCTGGAATACGTTATCAGGAGGAAAGTATAGGGTGTAATGCCTTCTGTTCCAAAAACTTGCGTTTGAAGAAAAGAATTCTCCCCCTAAGTTAGGGGGAGTTAGAGGGGGTCTGAACGAGTGAATATGTCTGTAGGCAGACGGGCGCTTGTTCAGACCACCCCTTGCCCCTCCTAACTTAGGAGGGGAAGAAGTTACACTTGCGGTTTTAGAAGAACTTTGTTTCCTCGCCAATGACCTCGCTCAGCAGGAGGTTAGCCAGGCGTGAGGTCCCCATGCGGAACCACTGATTCGTGAGCCATTTCTCGCCCAGAACCTCTTTCACGATGGTGTAGTAGATGAGTGCGTCCATCACACTATTCAGGCCTCCAGCAGGCTTAAAACCAATCTGAATGCCCGTTTCATCGTAGTATTCCTTGATGGCCTGACACATCACGTAGGCAGCCTCTGGGGTAGCTGCAGGCTCGAGCTTGCCTGTCGAGGTCTTGATGTAGTCAGCACCTGAATACATCGCCAGTAGCGAAGCCGTCTTGATGTTCGCAGCCGTCTTCAGACAACCTGTTTCCAAAATGACTTTCATCTTATGGTCGCCACAAGCTTCCTTCATCTGCTGAATCTCATCGCACACGGTCTCGTAATCGCCTGAGAGGAAGGCACCTACGGACAATACCATATCAATCTCTGTAGCACCGTCTTTGATGGCCAGCGCTGTCTCCACGGTCTTCACCTCGATGAGGGCCTGAGAGGAGGGGAAACTGCCTGAAACACAGGCGATTTCAACGCCGTCGACCTCTAAGGTCTCTGCCACAGTCCTGGCAAAACGGGGATAGACGCAGATGGTAGCCACATGGGGTAGGGCAGGGTATTCCTCATCAAACTGGTTCACACGCTCTGTGAAGGCCATCACACTCTCGTCTGAGTCTGTGGTTTTCAACGTTGTCAACTCCACACTTCCCATCAGGAATTGCTTCACTTCTGGGGTGTCGTTCTCGTGTACTTTCTCCGTGATGATCTTCTTCACGGCTGCCTTCACTTCCTCGTCTGAGAGTTCGAGGTTATACTTGCCGAGGGCCTCTTCGATGCGCCCTTTGTCTGTTGATGTTGTTGCCATAGTCGTATAGTTTTATGCCATTAATTTCTTGTTGTGGATATGTCTGAGTGCGTCTCGCTCGGTCTTCTTTTCGATGGACTTTTCGAGCTCTTTGGTGAGGTCGACGCCCGTCTGATTGGCCAGACAGAGCAGCACCCAGAGTACATCGGCCATCTCTTCGCCCAGGTTGTCTTTCTCGCCTTCCTTAAAGCTCTGATCGCCATATTTACGGGCCATCACACGAGCCAGCTCGCCAACTTCCTCTGTCAGAACCGCCATATTGGTCAGCTCTGAGAAGTAGCGAACGCCATACTCCTTGATCCAGCGATCGACAGCCTCTTGTGCTTCCTTGATTGTCATAGCGGGAAGAAGGTATTCATGAAGAATAGCACGAACAGAGCCAGCAAAATCCATGCGTTACGCTTGTTGTCTTTCTCATACTCTTTCCAGTGCAATGCCTTGTAAATCACCACGATACCTAACAGGATGACTGTCGCAATCATGGGGAAGAATGCATGACTCGAGCCCCAGAGGGTTGAGATCACGAAGCTGATGACCAACAGGAAAAGACCTGCGTTTCTGATTTTATTTAGATATTTCTCCATATATAAAGATAGGTATATTTTGTTTCCTTATTTCCTTGTCAGCATCTGAATGAACAGGATGGCGATGGTGAGCAGGATAATCATGATATACTGCTTGTTTTCACGCTCATACTCCTTCCAATGAAAGGCTTTGTAGAGGAAGACAACGAGCATCAAGAAGAGTCCTACACCGCAGAGCCAGCCGCCAAAACTTGCACCCCAAACTAAGGCGCAGACGATGCCGATGACGGCCAGGATACAGCCCGCAATTTCGATTTCTCTCAGATACTTTCTCATAGCTTAAAGCCCGAATAAAGACAGTCCTACCAGCACAAGGAAGGCGATGCTGATGTAATTCGACATCTTGTCGTTTTCCTTCCAGTGGATGAGGGTCCAGATACTCGATAACGTCATGATTCCCAGGCCGATCCAGCAAAGGATGGGCATTGAAATGACTCGCCCGATGATGTAGCAAATCAGGGCTGCGAAGTTCACGTAGTTGATAATTTGTCTTCTGTCCATATTCTTATTCTTTATTCTTGGTGTCCATACAAATGGTTACGGGGCCGTCGTTCAACAGCTCAACCTTCATATCAGCCCCAAATTCGCCTGTGCCAACGGTCTTGCCGATGGCTGCAGAAAGCTGGGCGCAGAAGGCCTCGTAGAGTGGGATAGAGTGCTCGTGGGAACCTGCCTTGAACCAACTCGGGCGATTGCCTTTCTTGTAGCTTGCGTAGAGCGTGAACTGGCTGACAACCAGCGCATTACCGTCAACGTCTTGAATCGATAGGTTCATCACATCGTTCTCGTCGCCAAAAACTCTGAGATTTGCCACCTTTTTCACCAGCCAGTCGATGTCTTCTTGCGTGTCCTCGTCGCAGATGCCTAAAAGGATCAGGAACCCTTGTCCGATTTCGCTTTTCAGGGCGCCATTGATGGTGACGCTGGCATGACTGACTCGTTGAATGACGGCTCTCATTTTCTGTTGTTTTTGGGGTTTCTTTGTTTTTTCGGCAAAGTTAGAACTTTATTTGCAAATTACCAAACTTTCACCTCTGATTTTCGTTTGATTTAAGATTTCCGCCAGTGATTCGAAGGCGTGAAATGGTTTTGTTTACTGCTACAATCTTGTAATAAATAGACCTTCATTGAGCTACGATTGTCAATAAAATTCAAAACACCTTTTTCTTTCTCGCTCTATTTTGTAAATGTTTGATATTCAATGCCTTATATTTGCCAAATTTTTGAGCTAAGGAAACCCGGACTTTGGGCTAAGGAAAGTCAGAGTTTCCTGCCTTGAAACTCCCAGAAAAGTGCCTTGTTTCTTGAAGTTAGCTCTATGTTCTATCCTTATGTAAAATAATTTCTTTCATTCGACTTTCCTCAGATTAAGACCTGTTGCATGTTGCAGTGTTGCAATAAGGTGTCTAATTGTATTAATAAACAATTCTATTTATCATAATATTCCAAATACTATCCAATAGTACTTTCTCTGAATGTATTAGAGTGCTTATTGCAACATTGCAACGTTGCAACGCTACTTAGTTATGTTGTCGTTGTGGAAATGTTGATGAATGATTTCTGCTTTTGATGGGCCTACAACACTGGTCAATGTTTCCAAGTCTGCCTCACGAATCTTCTTGACGGATTTGAGGGCCTTTAGAAGCGTCTCACGCGTCTTCGGGCCAATGCCCTGAATGGTATCCAGCTCTGACTGCAAAGCCCGCTTAGAACGCTTGTTTCGATGGAATTCGATAGCGAAACGATGCACTTCGTCTTGGATATGTGTGAGCACACGAAACAGCTCAGAATCGGTCTTCAGAGCGACGTGCATGGGGGGAAAACCATAGAGCAGTTCGTTCGTGCGATGGCGATTGTCTTTAGCCAGTCCTGCGATGGGAATATCGAGGTTAAGTTCGTCTTGAATCACTTGCCTGATCACCTCCATCTGGCCTTTTCCTCCGTCTGCGATGATGAGGTCGGGTAGGGGAGACTCTTCTTCTAAAAGGCGTTTATAACGCCTTCCAACCACCTCTTTCATCGAGGCGTAATCATCTGGACCAGTGACTGTTTTGATATTGTAGTGCTTGTAGTCTTTCTTGCTGGGTTTCAGGGCTTTAAACACAACGCAAGCTGCTACGGCGTCTGTTCCAGAGATGTTTGAGTTGTCGAAACACTCTATCTGATAGGGCATTTTGGGCAGATGGAGTTTCTCCTGCAGTTCCTTCATCAGTCGCGTTTGTTTTTGCTCTGGATTCAGTTTTTCTGCCTGCTTTAGACGGTCGAATTTATACTGCTTTCCATTCATGATAGAGAGGTCCAGCAACGTCTTTTTATCCCCTCTTTGAGGAACGGTAAATGTGACATTTTCCAGTTCCATTTCGACCATTTGAGGCACGATAACCTCCTTGGCTTTGCTGCCAAATCGCTCTCTCAACTCCACGATACCCAACTCCAATAGCTCCTCGTCGCTCTCGTTGAGTTTCTTTTTATACTCGATGGTAAAGCTCTGGTTGATGCTGCCGTTATTCACGTGGATATAGTTGATAAAGGCCATCTTGTCGTCGCTGGTAATCGAGAAAACATCAACGTCGTGGATGGTCTGACTGACCACCTCACTTGTGCTTACGAAGGCCTCCAAAGCCTGGTATTTCTGCTTGATTTCTTCGGCCTCTTCAAAGCGCAGATCTTCTGCCAGTTTGAGCATTTCTGCGTGCAGTTCTTTAAGCACTTGACGTGTGTTTCCTTTAAGGATTTCACGGGCCTGCATGATGTTCTTTTGGTAGGCTTCGTAGGTCTGCTTACCTACGCATGGACCCATACATTTCTTAATATGGTAGTCGAGGCAGACTCTATATTTGCCTGTCTCAACGCCCTCTTTTGTAATTGGCTGTCGACAGGTTCGTGGGTGGTAGAGTTGTTTAATGAGCGCCAACACCGTCTTCATCGTCATCACGTGGGAGTAGGGACCATAAAATGTTCCCCATTTCTTGTTGATGTTGCGGGTGCTGAAGATGCGAGGGAAGAACTCGTTGGTGATGCAGATGGAAGGGTAGGTTTTGCCGTCTTTTAACAGCACATTATAACGTGGATTGTACTTCTTGATAAGCGAATTCTCCAACAATAGTGCGTCTTCCTCTGTGTTGACGACTGTGTAACTGATGTCGAAAATCTTACTAACGAGTACCTTGGTTTTGAAACGATCCACTTCTGTGTGGAAATAGGTAGAGACTCTCGCCTTGAGGTTCTTCGCTTTTCCCACATAAATGATCGTTTTATCAGCGTCGTAAAACTGGTAGCTCCCAGGCTTGTCTGGCAGTCTACTGACGATACCCTTCAGGTATTCCAACCGCTTTTCGTTTTCTTCCTTCGTCATTTCTTTCCTTCCTTAATATACCTTTATATAAAGGGATTCTGGCTCATTTTGTTCCACGTGGAACGTGTGACGTGTCTTCTGTGTCACACGTCCCACAGAACTGTCTGAACAACCTCAGAGCACCATGAGGGTGGTGAGGTCTATGCCGTCGAACAGGTCACGGCCATGAAGGCCCTCGTCCTTGATCTCGATGATGAAGTTCATGTAGACTTTCTTTGGATGAAAGTGCTGCACAAGTTTGTAGGCTGCTTTCGCGGTGCCACCCGTTGCCAGCAAATCATCGTGGATCAGTACGACGTCGTTTTCATCGATTGAGTCGATGTGCATCTCGATGGTATCCACACCATACTCTTTCGAGAACGACTCTTTGATAACAGTTGCGGGCAGCTTGCCTGGCTTACGTGCTAACACGATACCACAACCTAATCGTGCGGCTAGTGCTGACGCCATCACGAAACCTCGACTCTCAATGCCAACGATCTTAGTGATGCCTTTGTCTTTGTAAATCTTTTCCAGCTCGTCGAGCATAATCTTAACGCACTCTGCATTCTTGTAGAGCGTTGTGACATCACGGAAGTTGATGCCCTTCTTAGGGAAATCTGGTATGGAACGCAGATTGTCCAATAGTACTTTGTTGTTCATAATCAATGAGTTATGTGATTGTTATATGTTGTTTTGTTTCACGTGGAACACTTCTTATTTCTCGTCCCCAGTCACCTTCCAAGCAGCACCAAAAGTACATTGATGTCGCTGGGTGAGACGCCCGGAATACGACTCGCTTGGGCCAGCGTCTCTGGCTGTATCTTCTCCAACTTCTGACGGCACTCTGTTGAGAGTCCTTGCAGTTCGTTGTATTTAAAATGGCCCTTGATCTTGATGTTTTCTAAACGGTGCATTTTATCTGCAACGATCCGTTCACGATCGATATAGCCTTTATATTTCATTCGAATCTCCGCTGCTTCCGCGATTTCTTCTTGGCGATTCGTCGGACGATTCAGTACTTCTTTCAGTTGAGGAATAATCTCTGAAAGGTTCTGCAGATTGAGCTGAGGACGGTTGACGAGGTCTACCAACTTACAGCCAAACTGGAGTGGGGTAGTACCAAGGGCTTCTAAAGCACCATTGATGATGCGCGGTTTGATGGCGAAGTTCTGACAGAAATTCTCGATTTCTTCGATGTGCTGTTTCTTCTCCAACCACCAGTTGTAACGCTCCCTTGTGGCCAAACCTAACTCATATGCCTTCTCTGTCAGTCGTGCATCTGCATCGTCTTGTCTTAACAGGATGCGATACTCTGCCCTTGATGTAAACATTCGGTAGGGTTCATCGACACCTTTTGTTACCAAATCATCGATGAGTACGCCAATATAAGCTTCATCTCTATGTAGTACGAACCTTGCCGATTCTTGATTACTTGTTGCTCCTGCCTTTAGCGCAGCGTTGATACCAGCCATCGTTCCTTGGCCTCCTGCCTCTTCATAGCCTGTGGTGCCATTCACTTGACCTGCCATAAACAGATTGTGGATGATCTTCGATTCCAACGAATGATTGAGTTGTGTCGGATCGAAGAAATCGTACTCTATCGCATAACCGGGTCTATAGACTTTCAGATCCCTTAAAGCAGGTATTTTTTTCAGTGCTTCAATCTGGACATCCATTGGCAACGACGAAGAGAAACCATTTAGGTACATCTCGTTGGTGTCCTCACCTTCTGGTTCCAAGAAGAGGGGATGCTTCTCTCTGTCAGGGAAGGTCATGAGTTTCGTTTCTATCGAAGGACAGTAACGAGGCCCAATTGACTGTATCTGTCCGTTGTAGAGTGGAGAATCTTCCAGACCACTACGCAGGATTTCATGCACCTCTTCGTTAGTGTTTACCGTCCAACAAGGCAATTGCTTCAAGGCGCCACCTTTATTCAAATAGCTGAACTGGTAGGATCTTGATTCCCCTGGTTGAATCTCTAAGTCTTCGAAATGAACGCTACGCTTATCGATACGGACAGGCGTTCCAGTCTTCATTCTCGCTGTGGTAACCCCATGACGGGTGATACTCTCCGTCAGATGGGGAACGGCAGGTTCTGCGATTCTGCCACCAGACACCATTTTTCGTCCGATATGCATCAGTCCGTTGAGGAACGTGCCTGCCGTCAAAACTACACATTTCGCATAGATCTCTGCACCCCAGATAGTCTTGACGCCAATTGCGTCACCATTCTCTACCAATAATTCGTCAGCCTGATCCTGCCAGATGTCGAGGTTGGGTGTGTTGTCCAAATGCCTGCGCCACTCCCAGATGAACTTCCCTCTGTCGCATTGAGCCCTCGGACTCCAGACGGCAGGACCTTTTCCTACGTTGAGCATCCTGAACTGAATCGAAGTGGCATCCGTCACCAATCCCATCTGTCCACCTAAGGCATCAATCTCACGGACAATCTGTCCTTTGGCGATACCTCCAATGGCTGGATTGCATGACATCTGCGCAATCTTGTTCATGTCCATCGTCACCAGACAAGTCTTGGCTCCCATATTGGCACTTGCGCAGGCTGCTTCACACCCCGCATGACCCCCTCCGATGACTATTACATCATACTTGATTTTCATCCCTTTTTGCTAATTTTCCGCAAAAGTAACAATAAATTTTGAATATAAGATGCATTTTTACCTCAAAAAACTTTGAAATGTCATTATTTTATAGTATCTTTGCGGTCTAAAACAGTCTTTAAGTACTGAAAACAAGGTACGCATGAAGAGGTTTAAGGGGGCTTTGCGGCCTCAAAATGTAAAGAAACAAGAACAATAACTTATATATAAACAACTTAATTTCAACAACTTATGTGGTTAATCAATTCATCAATTGGTAGAAAAGTTGTAATGTCTGTGACGGGCATTGCGCTCATCTTGTTCCTGACCTTCCATGGTTGCATGAACTTGGTGGCGCTCTTCTCGGAAGAGGGTTACAACATGATTTGCGAATTCCTGGGTGCCAACTGGTATGCTGTAGTGGCTACACTCGGCTTGGCTGCCCTGGCAGTGATTCACATCGTCTACGCATTCATTCTGACTGCGCAGAACCGTACGGCTCGCGGTAACAACCGTTACGAGGTATCGACGGTGGTCAACCCCGGTAAGGTGGAGTGGTCATCGAAGAACATGCTCGTCCTGGGTCTTATCGTCTTGATCGGCCTGCTGCTCCACCTGTACAACTTCTGGTACAACATGATGTTTGCCGAGTTGGTAGGTACGTATCAACAGATTGATCCGGCTGACGGTTTCGCTTGGATTGTGGAGACGTTCTCTAGTCCCGTCTTCGTGGTACTTTACATCATTTGGCTTGCCGCCCTCTGGTTCCACCTGACTCACGGTTTCTGGTCAGCCCTGCAGACACTCGGCTGGAGTGGCAAGATCTGGTTCGAGCGCTGGAAGTGCATCGGCATCATCTACGTGACGCTGCTGATACTCGCTTTCCTCGTGGTTGTTCTGGCTTTCGCATTCAAGTGTGCTCCGAGCCTCTGTTGTTAATCTTTTAAAACTGAAGAATTATGGCAAAGAAAATTGATTCTAAGATTCCCGCAGGTCCAGTGCCTGAGAAATGGAAGGAATATAAGGCTCATCAGCGTCTGGTTAACCCCAAGAACAAGCTGAAGCTGGATGTGATTGTGGTCGGTACTGGTCTGGCAGGTGCTTCTGCAGCTGCTTCATTGGCCGAGATGGGCTTCAACGTGTATAATTTCTGCATTCAGGATTCTCCACGTCGTGCTCACTCTATCGCTGCCCAGGGTGGTATTAACGCCGCCAAGTGCTATCAGAACGATGGTGACTCTGTTTATCGTTTGTTCTACGACACAGTAAAGGGTGGTGACTATCGTGCTCGTGAGGCCAACGTTTATCGTCTGGCTGAGGTTTCAAACAATATTATCGACCAGTGCGTAGCTCAGGGCGTTCCCTTCGCTCGTGAATATGGTGGCATGCTGGCTAACCGTTCATTCGGCGGTGCTCAGGTAAGCCGTACGTTCTACGCTAAGGGTCAGACGGGTCAGCAGTTGCTGCTGGGTGCCTATAGCTCACTGAGCTGTCAGGTGAAGGCCGGTAAAGTGAAGCTGTACACTCGTTATGAGATGGAAGATGTGGTGATTGTTGATGGTCGTGCTCGTGGTATCATTGCCAAGGATCTGACGACAGGTAAGCTGGAGCGTTTCAGCGCCAACGCTGTGGTTATCGCTACTGGTGGTTATGGTAACACCTACTTCCTCTCCACCAACGCTATGGGCTGTAACTGCTCGGCTGCTGTTCAGTGCTATCGCAAGGGTGCTTACTTTGCAAATCCCTCTTACGTTCAGATTCACCCCACCTGTATCCCCGTTCATGGCGACAAGCAGTCTAAGCTGACGCTGATGTCTGAGTCGTTGCGTAACGATGGTCGTATTTGGGTTCCGAAGAAGTTGGAGGATGCCAAGGCTCTGCAGGCTGGTACTAAGCAAGGTTGGGAGATTCCCGAGGAGGATCGCGACTACTATCTGGAGCGCCGCTATCCTGCATTTGGTAACCTCGTGCCTCGTGACGTGGCCTCTCGTGCTGCTAAGGAACGTTGCGACAAGGGCTTCGGTGTGAACAATACTGGTCTGGCTGTGTTCCTTGATTTCTCTGAGTCTATCAACCGTCTGGGTCTCGACGTCATCATGCAGCGTTATGGCAACCTCTTTGAGATGTACGAGGAGATTACAGACGTATTCCCTGGCGACGTTGCCAACGAGATCAATGGTGTGAAGTACTACAAGCCGATGATGATTTATCCTGCTATCCACTATACGATGGGTGGCATCTGGGTTGACTACGAGTTGCAGACAAGCATCCCAGGTTTGTTCGCTATCGGTGAGTGTAATTTCTCTGACCACGGTGCTAACCGTCTGGGTGCTTCTGCTCTGATGCAGGGTTTGGCCGATGGTTACTTCGTATTGCCTTACACCATCCAGAACTATCTGGCTGATCAGGCTGTATGGCCAAAGGTTTCTACCGATCTGCCTGAGTTTGCTGAGGCAGAGAAGGCTGTTGATGCAGAGCAGGATCGTCTGCTTAACATCAGGGGTAAGCGTTCCGTTGACTCTATCCACAAAGAGCTCGGCCACATCATGTGGGAGTATGTTGGTATGGGTCGTACAGCTGAGGGCCTAAAGACAGGTCTGAAGAAGATGGCAGAGCTCGAGAAGGAATTCGACACCAACCTGTTCGTTCCAGGAACGAAGGAAGGCTTGAACATCGAACTCGACAAGGCTATCCACCTGCGCGACTTCTTCACCATGGGTCAGCTCGTCGCATTCGACGCCCTCTCTCGTAACGAATCCTGTGGTGGTCACTTCCGCGAGGAGTACCAGACAGAGGAAGGCGAGGCCAAGCGCGACGACGAGAACTACTTCTATGTTGGCTGCTGGGACTACAAAGGCAAGGGCAACGAGCCTGAGCTCATCAAGGAGCCGCTGGAGTACGAGGCAATCAAGGTACAGACACGTAACTATAAAAACTAAGGATTATGGCTAAGAATATAAGCTTTACAATAAAGTTCTGGCGCCAGAACGGCCCCAAGGACCAGGGACACTTCGATACCCACGAGATGAAGGATATCCCCGATGATACCTCGTTCCTCGAGATGCTTGACATCCTGAACGAGGAGCTCATCAACGAAGGCAAAGAGCCCTTCGTGTTCGACCACGACTGCCGCGAGGGTATCTGCGGTATGTGCTCACTCTACATCAATGGTACGCCTCACGGACTCACCGAGCGTGGCGCTACCACCTGTCAGCTCTACATGCGCCGCTTTAACGATGGTGACGTCATCACCGTCGAGCCTTGGCGCTCAGCAGCCTTCCCTGTAATTAAGGACTGTATGGTAGACCGCAACGCCTTCGATAAGATCATCCAGGCTGGTGGTTACACCACAATCCGCACAGGTCAGGCTCAGGATGCCAACGCTATCCTCATTCCTAAGGAGGATGCCGACGAGGCTATGGACTGCGCTTCTTGCATTGGCTGTGGCGCCTGCGTCGCTGCTTGTAAGAACGGCTCTGCCATGCTCTTCGTATCGTCGAAAGTCTCTCAGCTCGCCCTGCTTCCCCAGGGTCGCGTAGAGGCTGCCCGCCGTGTGAAGAACATGATTGCCAAGATGGACGAGCTCGGCTTCGGTAACTGCACCAACACCCGCGCTTGCGAGGCTGTCTGCCCGAAGAATGAGACCATCAGCAACATCGCCCGCCTGAACCGCGAGATGATTAAGGCTAAAATGGCAGACTAACTCGCACGTACATTATTATAATAGGAGAGCGCTGCAGACGAATAAGCTGCGGCGCTCTTTGTTTGTTGCAGTAGGAACGGGCTTACCAGTAGCTTTCCTCGCTGCTTTACTTGAACAGGCGCTGCGAGAACAGCGTCAGGTAGAGGCGCCAGTTGCGCCAGATGTGGCCGCCGTCCGTCTCGATGTATTCGTAGGGATAGCCCTTCCGGTCGAGGTACTCACGGTACATCTTGTTGTTGTCGTAGAGGAAGTCGTCCTTGCCGATGGCTATCCAGTAGAGGGTGGGCTTCTTCTGGAACTGCACTTGCAGCATGCGCTCCGATTCGGGAGTGAAGCAGCAGCCCTTGGCCTGCAGCTCGGCACGGTCCTTCACATCCAGATGCACGTAGGCAGAGAACAGCCCTACGTAGTTGAACCAGTCAGGATAGAGCCGCGAGATGGCAAAGCTGTGACCGCCGCCCATCGAGAGACCGCAGATGGCGCGGTTTTTCTTGTTGGCCAGTGTGCGGTAGTGCTTGTCGATATAGGTTACGATGTCCTTGAACGCCTCTTCCGTCGAAGCTACAGGCTCCGAGGTCAGGTGTGCCCTGAACGAGGGTTTGTACATGCCCTTGTCCCACTCGCCAGGGGCAGCGTCGCAGTTTGCATTGCCGTTAGGCATCACCACAATCATCGGCTTTGCCGTACCCTCGGCAATGAGGTTATCCAGTATCTGCGCCGTGCGTCCCAGCTCCACCCATGCCTCCTCGTCGCCACCGGAGCCATGCATCAGATAGAGTACCGGATAGCGTCCGCCGTTGTCGTAGCCTGCCGGCGTATAGACCGTCATGCGGCGCGTGGTTTTCAGCGTTGGCGAGGGGTACCACACTCGGCTGATGTTGCCGTGGCGCACCTTATGGACGCCATACAGCCACCCCTTGTCTCCTTGCGACCTCGTGACGATGAAGATGTTCATAAACGAGGCAATGTCGCGGCAGCGATAGACGTTTGAGGGGTCTAAAAGCTCCATTCCATCGACCTTGAACTTGTAGCAGTACATCTCAGGCGCCAGCGGCTGAGTGGTACAAGTCCAAATGCCGTCCTTCCCTTCTTTCATGGCTATCGAGCCAAAATCGCCCTCGACACTCACGGTGACAGCCTTCGGGGCGTGGAGGCGGAAAGTGACAGAGCCGTCGGCGTGCACCTCCGGCGAGGTGAGGTCGTTAGCGTCAAAAAGGGCTTGTTGTGCCCATGAGCCCTTTCCCAGCAGGGTGAGAGCGAGACAAAGAAAAAGTTTTTTCATCATAGCTTTGCGTGTTGATATGAATGAGTCTTATAGTTATTCCGATGCAAAAGTAAACAAAACTCCGTAATATGGAAAAAAAATCACGTATATTTTCGTTTAATTTTCTTTTTAATGCGAATTATTTATTACCTTTGCATCGTCAATGACACCTTAAAAGAACTTTTAATCATCCATGTACGAGTCGATACCATTTGATATTTTAGTCTATTACATGCTCTATGGCGGAGCAGCGATAATGGCTGCCGTAGCCTGCCTCCATCTGTTGATGTGGCGCATCAATCCCTTTGTGGGTAATGTCACGCCGCCAAAGCGCCTGCGCCGATGGACGGCTGCCTTCATGGCCGTGGTGCTCGGAAGTCATCTGTGGTGGCTGCCCGACTCGCTCGGAATCGTCAAAACCTATTCCGGTTTGCACATCATCTCCGCCATACTCGACTGCGCCCTGCTGGTACCAGTTATGCTGAGCATGCCTCTCACGATGCTGCAGGACCGCCGCCGCCCGCTCTGGCCTCTTTTCGTCGTCGTGATACCTGCCGCCCTTGGACTGCTGGCATATTTGTTCCACAACGACTACACCGTCATGGTGTTCGTGAGATTCTATCTTCTCGCACTCCTGACAGCCTATTTCGTCTATATGCTCTCTGCCTTGCGACAGTACCGCCGGTGGCTCATCGACAACTATGCCGACCTGGAGCACAAGGAGGTGTGGCTGTCGCTGGTGGTCATCGTCATCCTGCTGGTCATGCTCGGCATCTATTCCGTCAGCACCTACACCGTCATTTCCCAGGCGCTCATACAGTTTAGCGAGATATTTTTCCTTGCGTTTATCCTCTGGAGAGTCGAGACGCTGCAGACCTTGCATGCTCCCCAGGCCGACACAGAGACTGTAGAACTGTCCGACCTCACTGCGGAAGGCGACACCAAAGACGGTGCGGAAGCAGGCGCAGCCGTGACACTTCCCACCAACATCAGCCAACTGCTCAAGCAGTACTGCGAAGACACCCGGCTCTATCTGCAGCACGACATCACGCGCGACGACCTCAGCAAGGCCGTCGGCACCAACCGCTCCTACCTCAGCCTCTACTTCGCACAGCAGGGCGAGACCTACAATTCCTACATCAACAAGCTGCGCATACAGCATTTCGTCAACGACTACCGCGAGGCCATCGCCACCAAACGACCCTTCACCGCCCAGCAGCTGGCCCACGAAAGCGGCTTCGGCAGCTACGCCACCTTCGGTCGCGCCTTCAAGCAAACCATGGGGCAGACCGTCACGGAATGGATGAAGGACGAGGCATAAGACACCGTAATATTTGTACGAACACTTGTCAAATTGTCAAAATGACTTTTCATTTTGGCAATTTCTGTCTCTACAAGCCCTCTGCCTATTGCCCGTATAATAAAAAATCACTACCTTTGCAACATCAACAATCGACCATGATACCTAATACCACTATGGTTTATATCTCTCATAAAGCAACAACATAAAGAACAGTAAAATAGTAGAAGCAATCAGTTAGTATTTTTTTTGTATTCAGGAAAAACACACAGCCCCATACGTCGCGACGACGTTGGGGCTACTTTCTTTTACCACCCCTTACCTCTTACATCTTCCCTCTTACCTCATACATCTTCCCTCTTCCCTCTTACATCTAACCTCTTCTCCCTCCCTTCACAGGGAGGGCCGGGGTGGGTCTCCCCCTTTACTCATCTCCAAAGCCGTACTAACCGTATTGCCGACTTAAGTCGGAAACGTTGCTGACTTAAGTCGGAAACATTGCTGACTTAAGTCGGAAACATTGCTGACTTAAGTCGGCAGATCGGTCAAGGCCATCCACGAACTCGGTCAAGGCCGTCTTCACGCTCGACGAAAGCCATCTTGGTGTAAAGTGGGAAAGGTAGGGGTGCGGGGGTACGCGGGTACGAGAAATGTAGAAACAGCGAATGTTACCGCAGGAGCTGCTGGGCGTGTTCCTTCGTCTTAACCTGCTTGCCTGCAAATATTTGCTCAATGATGCCCTCCTCGTTAATGACAAAGGTGGTGCGGATGGTGCCCTCAGTCTTCTTGCCGTACATCATCTTCTCGCCCCAGGCACCCATGGACTGCATCAAGGCCTTATCCACATCAGCAATCAAGGGGAAGGGCAGAGCGTGCTTCTCCTTGAACTTCTGGTGCGAGGCAGCAGAGTCCTTGCTGACGCCAACAACCTCGAAGCCCTGAGCCTGAAGCTCGCCATAGTGGTCACGCAGGCTGCAAGCCTCAGCCGTACAGCCGCTGGTATTGTCCTTCGGATAGAAGTACAGCACCAGCTTACGTCCTTTGTAATCACTCAGACGAATGTCTCGTCCCTGTTCGTCTTTGCCCAGAATCTCAGGCGCCTTGTCTCCAATATTCATAGTCGTCAGCGTTTGATGATGCTTGCAAAGGTAGGCATTATTTAGCAATCCACCAAATTCTGACTCCTTTTTTTCGGGCGAAAATTAACTCTCCAAAATTTGGCAGTTTCAGAAAAAGTGTTTATCTTTGCAGCGGAACAATAAAACGGCAAATATGAAATCAACGGTATTAAATGAGGCTCAGATGAGCATTCTTAGATTGTTGGGATCAATGAAGACCGTCGACGAAGTGAATGAACTTCGTCAGGTTATCTGCGACTATTATGCCCGCCGCGTTGACGAAGAAGTAGATAAACTTTGGGAGTCAGGAAAATGGAATGACGAGAAAAACGAATCCGTATTGAGTGAAGACCTGCGTACTCCTTATCGCAATGTCTAAACAGCATTGTCATGTCCAGTAGAAAGATAGTACTTGACACGAACTGCCTTATATCTTCATTGTCAAGACGCGGGCAATATTATCCTGTTTGGCAAGCATTATGAATCTCTGAAAGAGGTTGATTTCCCAAAATTGCTGGTATTAAAATTAAAAGAATTCCTCCATCTCTTACAGTCTGAGAATCGGTAACAGTCGCAAATCCTCAACACTATCATTCCAACTCCCATCCCTCTGGGAGGGGCTGGGGGTGGGCTCTTCCCCGCACCCCCCGAACATAACAACACTGTTTTTCTTGTTTTTGCCTGACAAAGGCATCACCTGACGAAGGAAGGTGCAGAGGTTCAAGGGGGATGGGCGTAGATGCTTGCATATAAAGACCATAGCCCTTGAACCACTGCACAAGTCGAAAGACTTATGCCTTTGTCAGGGGTTATTATTGTTTTTGTTTAAAAACTCTGTGTCTCTGTCTCTCTGTGTTGATACTTAACCGTAAACCGTAACCTGTAAACTGTATACCAAACCACCCCTCACCACCATTTGTTGCATAT
>JAEEGJ010012411.1_pt1 | contig 21102 bp, 15 predicted proteins | sample 8958761 | NCBI WGS metagenome assembly JAEEGJ01 (sample SAMN16246546, study PRJNA631951) | gut metagenome | biome: gut microbiome; feature: rumen; material: RS-attached | host: Bos | place: Iran: Karaj | collected 2018-10
CTTGTAACCTCCCTTATGTCTTTATTTGACAAGTCCATGAGTTTTTTTGCTAAATCGCTTTTTGCTGGATCCCAATACCATGCGTCAATTCTCAATGTAGGGTCACTAAGTATGTCACTCTTATTAATCACAAAGCAACTCGGATTACCATTTTGCCCTGATTCGATATCAATTTCAACACCATTTATGAAATTTTGATACTGTTCATAGATATAAGGTAAGTCATTCCAAACTATTAATTTACCAAAATTATCTACAAGGTATTCTCCATTTTCGTCTTTTCTGTAAATTTCTTGTCCTCTTCTATCATGTCCTACGGCTTCTGAAACTGCCATAAAAACAGGATGATTCGCAGTACAATTTTTTGCTTTACGACAGAAAAGGAGAGATGTTTTTGTTCCTGTATGTGGTTGAAATGCTTCTCTTGGTAAATCAACAATAGCATATATATCTATTTTCCCCATCAACCACCTCCTTAGTTCAACACTTTCCTCTTCTGCACCAGATAATATTTGTTTAGGCAATACTATTACCATTCTTCCACCATATTCTCCATTCGTAGCTTCTTTTAAAAATTGAATATCTCTCTCAAGAAAGAGTTTGTCCGGGTCTTGACCGTCTAATAATGAAGTCGTAGGCTTCCCATCTACAATTTTATGTCCAAGGTCATATAATTTTAAAATCTCCGGGTTTGTAATATCTATCTTTGTACCGAAGGGAGGATTTGTTGTAATTATATCAACTCCACCAAATTTGATTTTGTCTTTAAATCTTTGGGGGTATCCAGAATAATCTTGCAAAGAATCGTTACAATAAATATTAGTTTTACCATCACCCAAAATAGCCATATATGATTTTGCTATTTTAAATAACAGCGGTTCTAAATCCATTCCATAAAAATACTTCCCTGCATAATCTTTAATGAGCAATCTTTGTCCATCGCGTGTTTTGTTGGGATATAATTCTTTTATTTGATTTAAAATATATTCCAGCCCGATTGTCAAAAAGCCTCCACTGCCACAAGCAGTATCCATCATTAGTTCTTTCTTCTTATAATCAGGAGCAATTATCGAAATGGCAAATCTAACCACGCTTCGTGGCGTAAAAAACTGTCCACTTTCCCCTTTTAGACTAGAGGGAATAAGAATCTCGTATGCATCTCCCAATGCATCAGTGTTTGTTTCCGGATGAGTTAATAGAACGCCTTGCAACTCGCTTACAATATATGTAATCCATTTATCATTATATGCCAGTTGCTCGCCAGTGAATAGTTCTCCAAAATCAGGATCTAAAAGAAGTTCGTTATATAATTCTTTTATTCTGTCTGCAACAACTTTTTGTCCTTCTTCTGTTCTCTGTTCATTAGGTGTAGCCCTAAATTGGCATATATCCTCTGGACTATATTCATCCAATATTTTACAAAATATTAATTTAATAAACTCTTTTGCAACATTCTCTTCTCTTTTTATTGGACCTTCTCCATATAACTTAAAATGGATTCTTTGGAATAAAAGTTTTAAAGCTTTAGCAGGTTGCAAATTACTTTTTCTATATAAGCCAATTGTATCTATACTCTCTCCATATCGAGGAAGAGTTTGTATTATCTGGAAACAAGTTGGGGCTACCTGCATGTCTCGATAATGATAAAATGGCCCCTTACTATTCTTCTCAAAGCCAGCATACCAGACACAATAAGGTGCAGTCGTTGCTGTCACATAGGATAAAGCTTGTTTATCATATGTTTTCTTAGGAGTTTCTATTTCCACAACAATATAAGCATTTTCTTGCGATTTATCATTACTTTTATAAACAACAATATCTGCTTCTTCTGCGTTTCTTTTGGAACCTCTTTGGATTATTACCTCGACATCGATATGAGATTTAGGATAACCTAAATCATCAATCAAAATATGCTCAAACTCTTGCCTAAATTTTTCTTCTGGTGTATTATTAAGTAATTTTCCAGTAGCATAATCTTTAATTTTTTCCATACTCTAAGCATTGTGCGAATGCTTATCTTCGGAGAAAGTGAGATTGATGTAGAGCACATAAAAGCATGAACGATATTCTCATCCACACTTCTAGGCTCTACCACAAGCCCACCAATCCAGATAAGTCACGCCCATGCCTATAGCACAGACGCTTGCAGCTTATTCGTTGGATTGATTTCGTGAATGTGGTAGATTCAGAAGTGATCCGAATAACAGCAAACGCTTGTTATTTAATTCCGATAAGATTTGAACAGGGTTCTTCCACTGAAGCTAATATGCCCTTTCGACTGCAAAGATACAAAAAAATGCTATATGCAAACAGCAAAAGCATACTTTTATTAAAGATTTTTCGTGTCTGGGGTTAACAAATCGGGGTGTACTCAGTATATAACAGCGTGAGAGGTCTGCAAAAGACTTGCCTCTACACCAGTGAAGATATTATCCGACTGCAGTCAATTTGGCCAACTTCTGGTGTGAGGTTTTCCTTCTGTTCGTGAGTGCTTTTCAAAATCCTCGTGTGGATTTCTCAATTTTCACGTGTGGATTTCACGAAATCCTCGTGTGGATTTTGCAAACATCTCGTGTGCAGTTTCCGCATCCCTCTCGCAAGAATATTAACACTTTAATTATTAACCATTTAATTCTTACTATTATGATTAAGTACAGTATCGTTATCAAGAGTACAAAACCTGGAACTAAAAAGGAACTTATCCAGGAGACCAAAGCTTACGGCGTGGCACAGGCCGACGAAATCCTCGACCTCGACAAGTTCTGCCAGCACATCGCCGACCACAACTCGCCTTTCTCGAAGGGGACAATCAAAGGCATCCTCACCGATGCAGTGTCTTGTCTGAGAGAGCAGATGTTGGCAGGCAACAAGGTGAAACTCGGCGACTTGGGTGACTTCCATGTGGAGCTCGACACCGAAGGTGCAGTCACCACTGATGACTTCAGCACGAACAACATCAAGGATGTCAATATCCGTTGGACTCCCAGCGGCAAGTTCAAGCACCTGCGTCAGGAAGCCACCTTCCAGCTTGTTCCCAGCCGCTCTGCACAGGCTGACGCCATCGAGGTGGTCAGGAACACAGACACGATTCACGGCTTGGAGTAATCACCTATCTGTGAAATTAAGAATTAAAAAAGAAGAATGAAGAATTAGAGGGGTGGAGAGCTGGGCTCCCCTACTCTCCTCCCTGTCTAATACTCCCCACCTCTGCCTACAGCCACTTGCCTCCCCTTATGGGCGAGAACATGGCTCTCCTACTCTCCTCACATTCCTTGAATGAGTGAGGTGGAGCGTAGCGAGTGGTGGAGTTGGCACTTCTCGCAGAAGAAGGGTTCGTAATCTTTCTCCCTCATCTCTCGCAGGTGAGGGAGTTTTTTTTTTTGACCTGCGGTCTAAGTCCATTTACATAGCTTACCAACCCACCCCTGCCCCTCCCCTTCTGGGAATGGGAGGGGAACTGAGGAAGCTCATGCAGCTAAACAAGAGTCCCCTGGCTCGGAAATGAAAATATAAAACAAGCTTTTCCCTCGCTTTTCTCTCGCTTATTCGTAGCTTTGACCTGCGGTCTTAGTTACTCTCGCTCGGAAATGAAAAGAAAAACAAGCTTTTCTTTTGCTTTTCGCTCGCTTATTCGTAACTTTGCCATCTGAAAACACTTTGACAATACTTTTATGACAACAACCTTTCGAACTGGCGAAGATGGAGTTACTATCGTTTTTGAAGGTCGCTTGGATACGGCAACATCGGCTGAGACTAATGCAAAGATTAGTCGCGAACTGGACAATATAGGCTCCATTGATTCGCTGACTTGCGACGCAGCCCGCCTGGAGTACATTTCAAGTTCGGGATTGCGTATCCTGCTCTCACTGGCTAAACGATACAAGAAGTTCCGCGTGACAGGTGTGCAGCCACAAGTTTATGAGATTCTCGAAACGACTGGATTCACGAAGATCATGACAGTAGAACGTGCCATGCGAAGACTGAGTGTGGATGGATGCCGCCTCATAGGCATTGGCGGCGTGGGGAAAGTTTACAGGCTGGATGGCGACACCATCATAAAGGTCTTCAGAGAAGGTTCGACAATGGATGAGGTGCGCCGCGAAATAACCATGTCGAAGGAAGCTTTTGTGCTGGGAATGCCTACAGCCATCTCTTTCGATGTGGTCAAAGTGGCATCGTCATCAGAAGGCCAGGCCGAGTGCTATGGTCTCGTTTACGAACTCCTGAAAGCCAAGACACTAAGCACATACATAAAGCAGCATCCCGACAAACTCGATTCATGTGCGAAAATGTATGCAGACCTCATCATGCAACTTCATCAGATTGAGGTGCCAATCGGAGGCATCGTGCCGTCGGCATTAGAACACGAACGGCAGCAGATAGAGCATCTGAGTCGATATTTCCATGATAAGCAAATAGACATGATGCTGAGCATTATCAACAGCATTCCTGCTGGCAACAGACTGCTCCACCTCGACTTGCAGACAAAGAACACAATGATGCAGGATGGCGAAGCAATAGTCGATGGGCAAAGGGAAAGCCAACTGATGCTCATCGACATGGGCGAGGTGAGCTACGGACATCCTCTTCTCGACCTGGGGCACGCCTACTCTGCAATGGTAAGCCTTGTCGGCGATTACGAGAAGATAATAGAAATGCCGCGAGAGTTAGGACAGCGATTATGGAACAAAGCAATCGACTACTACTTTGAGGGATTGCCCGACAACATCATTTCCGAGCGAAAGAAACAGATAGAAGTTGTGTCGTGTGTCAGAAACTTCAGTTGGCTTTCCCTTTCCGACTCCTTTCCCGAATCGGTCATCCAGGAGTGCAAAATGCTCTTCGACGAACGCATAGCAAAGCGCTATGACTACATCATGGAGGTCTGCAAGACCTTTGAAAACTGGACACTCTAAAGCAACATGAACATCCTGAAGAAACTGTGGCCCAAGACACTTCGCTCCAAATCGAGTGTGGCCATCATCGTAACCGTAGCAGTATTGCTGGAGCTCATCTCCACCATTCAATTCCTATATGCCCGCAAAGGAATCCGCGAAGAGGTGGAACACCGAGCCGAGACAGAGCTTCGAGTCAAGGAACTTGAGATTCAGAAGGTGATGGTGGCTGTTGAGACGGCTATCGGCAATACTGTTTGGGCAGCAGAACGCATGCTGGAAAGGCCCGACTCCCTCTATTCTGTCCTTCGCAGGATGGTGGAGCAAAACCCGACAATCGTTGGTGCAGGGCTGATGTTCAAGGCCGATTACTATCCTCAGGAAGGACATTGGTTCGAACCTTATGTGGCGCAGCGAGAAGACGGCTCAATAGATGAGGAACAAATAGGCAGCACATCCCACAATTATCTGGAATCGGAGTTCTACCTTAATGGTATCAGCGCAGGACAAGGTCGATGGAGCGAACCATATTATGACAATGCAGGAGCAAAGATGATGCTCTGCACCTACACCATTCCTGTTCACGACAAGAAAGGAGAAACCGTTGCCCTTCTGGGTGCCGATGTTTCCCTCGATTGGCTGACCAGTGTTATCAACGCCAACAGAATATATTCCACAAGTTATAATGTGGTCATCTCGCGAACAGGTCAAGTCTTGGTAGGTCCTGAAGAAAACCTTATATTGCGTCGCACAATTCAGGAAATCACAGCCACTTATTCCGACACCATGACACAGCACATCAACCGTCAGATGTTGAGTGGCCAAAGCGGACATAGCACCATTACAGGCATGAATGGCGAAAAGAAAATCGTCTTCTATGCCCCTATCGACGGCGAGACAGGCTGGTCGATGGCAGTTGTCTGCAATGATAAGGAAATCTATGCAAACCTGCGAAAGGTGATACTTTACCTTTCTTTGCTCATGCTCGCAGGTCTGGCACTGTTGGGCTACATCATCTATCGAACAGCCCGAAGCGACCGTTCATTGCAGAAAGCAAATGCAGAGAAAGAGCGGATAGGCAGCGAACTGCGCATTGCTCGAGAAATACAGGAAAGCATGCTGCCAAAGACCTTCCCGCCCTACCCTGACCACGAAGAGATAGACATCTTTGCCTCGCTTGTCCCAGCCAAAGAAGTTGGAGGCGACCTCTACGACTATCACATTCGCGACGAGAAACTCTTCTTCTGCATTGGCGACGTATCAGGAAAAGGAGTGCCTGCTTCCCTCGTGATGGCCGTTACACGAAGTCTTTTCCGCACAGTATCAGCTCGAGAGAACCTGCCTGAGAAAATCGTTGCAGCCATGAACGCATCGATGGCAGAGACAAACGACTCCGACATGTTCGTCACACTTTTTGTGGGTGCACTCGACCTGCAAACAGGACAACTCCACTACTGCAATGCTGGCCACGAAGAACCTCTGCTCATCGGCAAAGGTGTCGGATTGTTGCATGCCGACAACAACATACCTATAGGCCTGAAGTCGGAATGGAACTACCAAGGTCAGGAAACACTTATCAGCGGAGGCACAACCATCTTCCTATATACCGACGGTCTCATAGAAGCGGAGAACAACACGCACTCACAATACGGCAAGCAGCGCATGACTCAGACAGCACGGCAGATACTGAACGATTGCAACTCATGCACCCCCGAAACCATCATCGAACATCAAGCAGAAGCCCTGCAACAGTTTGTAGGAAATGCCCACCAGAGCGACGACCTCACAATGCTTGCCATTCGATTCAACAAGGCATAGCGCTCGGCATGGCGTAAGCCTGAACCAAAGGTCGACGGCCTAAGGGAAAGTCAAAAGCAGAAAAGGCCACAGGCGGGTTGCAGCCCCCGTAAAAGGTGTGGTAGAAGAAAAGGAAGGAGCCCACTTTTGTGTACGGAAATAAAAATAGACGATTTATTTTGTATTTCTCTCGCTTTTTTCGTACCTTTGCACCCGATTATAAGGATAACTCTTTTGAGGAAGTCAGAAAATCAGGAAATTAAGAATAAGATATTAAGATATTTAGAGAATAAGAATTTCAACATAAATCAATTACATTATGGCAAAAATGAATTTTGGCGGAGTCATCGAGGAAGTTATGACCCGCGAAGAGTTCCCTCTTGAAAAAGCACGTGAGATTCTGAAGGACGAGACGATTGCAGTCATCGGCTATGGTGTTCAAGGTCCAGGTCAGGCATGCAACCTGCGCGACAATGGCTTCAATGTCATCGTAGGTCAGCGTCAGGGCAAGACTTTCGAGAAAGCCATCGGCGACGGATGGGTTCCAGGTGAGACACTCTTCTCCATCGAAGAGGCAGCCGAGAAGGGCACCATCGTGATGTGTCTGCTTTCCGATGCAGCCGTCATGAGCGTATGGCCCACACTCCAGAAGTACCTCACTCCTGGCAAGGCACTCTATTTCTCTCATGGCTTTGCAATCACTTGGAGCGACCGCACAGGTTGCGTGCCCTCTAAGGACATCGATGTCATCATGGTGGCACCGAAAGGCAGCGGAACAAGCCTGCGCACCATGTTCCTCGAAGGACGCGGCCTGAACAGCTCCTATGCCGTTTATCAGGACGCCACAGGCAAGGCCCTCGAGCGCACACTGGCCCTCGGTATCGGTATAGGTTCTGGCTATCTCTTCGAGACCACCTTCCAGCGCGAAGCCACATCCGACCTCACTGGAGAGCGCGGCTCATTGATGGGAGCCATTCAGGGTTTGCTCCTGGCACAGTATGAAGTGCTGCGCGAGAATGGCCACACACCCTCCGAAGCCTTCAACGAGACAGTAGAGGAGCTCACGCAGAGCCTCATGCCACTCTTTGCACAGAAGGGCATGGACTGGATGTACGCCAACTGCTCAACCACAGCCCAGCGCGGAGCTCTCGACTGGTTCCCACGTTTCCACGATGCCATCAAGCCCGTTATGGAGCAGCTCTATGCAAGCGTGAAGTGCGGACATGAAGCACAGATTAGCATAGACTCCAACTCGAAGCCCGACTACCGTGTGGGTCTTGAGAAAGAACTGGCTGCCCTGCGCGACTCTGAGATGTGGCGCACTGCCGAGACTGTCCGCAAACTCCGCCCTGAGAACAACTGATTTTCCCCACACCCCAAAAGGGGCATAGAAAACGCCGCACAAGGAGATTTCCGTTTCCAAGTGCGGTGTTTGCTTTTTCCGCACGCGACATTGACCATTCCCGCACACGGCGTTTTTGTACTTGAGCATGCTGCCAAGGTAAAGCCCGTTCCGGACCAAGTAGTAGCGAGCAACAGCTCCAAGCCCTACGCTTCTGTTGCCATTCTAATGCAAACAGCCAAACACATAGTGTCCTGATGGCTATTTACTCGTGTGTCGTTGGCCGACGACATTTGAGGTCCTTATTCTCCCATTACCGCTTTGAAGTAGCCCACGCTCTCGGCGATGCCTATGAAGGGGTCGGTCATGTCCTTCTCGTATTCGAGGCTTACGGAGCCTCTGTAGCCCACCTTGCGGAGCATCCTGACGAACTTGGGGAAGTCGATGATGCCTCTGCCCAGCTCGATGGCACGGCCTTCTTTTGTGGGGGCCGTGACATCCTTCAGGTGTATGTCGAAGACACGCTTGGCATAGCGCTTCAGGTCGCGGATGGAGTCGGCGCCATAGCGGAGGTTGTGGCCGATGTCGAGGCACATCCCGATACGCGGGTCGCGGTCCTTGACATCCTCCCATATTGACGTGGCATCGGGATAGAGCGGCATGTCGGGGCCGTGCAGATGGATGGCATAGCGGATGCCAGTCTCCTTGACCTTTTGCTCCACACGGTCGAGCACATCCTTCTTCGGGGAGGTGTCACCCCATGTGCCTGGCACACCCACGATGAGGTCCACTCCCACTCTGCTGGCGTATGCGAAGGCCTTGTCCACGGCTGCCGCATCTTTCATGTATATGGGGCCTACGGCATAGCCAATCACACCAGCCGCTGCGAGCTTCTCCTTGAATGCCGATATCTTCTGGGCATCGGCATCGAGAGGCAGATGGAAATCCTTGATGCAGAGGTAGTGGACATCAATCCTCTTCATGAAGGCAAGCGTTGTGTCGAGGTCGAACTTCACGAAAGTGTAGCCTGCCATACCAAGATGGAAGGTGTCCGCCTCGGATGCTTTCGGCGATGGAGAGGCTTTGATTGTGGAGTTCCCGTTTTTTTCGGAAGGTCGGGCCAAAGCCTCGAAGGGCGCCACCAGCAGTGCGGCTCCTGCTATACTGCTGCGAAGGAATGTTCTGCGTTTCATCATGACAAAATATAATAATGTATGGTGTTTGATGCACAAAAATACAAAATATTTATGAATTATGGTTTGCGGATTGTGAATTATTTTGTAACTTTGCAAGCAAATGAACAAATAAATCGTCAAAATTGTAAATCATTCCGATGAACACTCATAAAACATACGTGGCATACGATGCAGCAGGTGTGCTCGACCACGAGAACAGCAACCTGAAGACTTTCCAGCAGCTGCATGCATGGCAACGGATGCATCCCGACCGCTTCCGTTTCCTCAACATCGACGAAATCTACTTCTCAAGCGAGCACGACGACCTTGTGGACAGCACGGTGAAGACGCGGCTGCTTGCCCTCATGGCTCAGGCCGACAATCTGCTCGTGCTCGTCTCGCCCATAACAAACGTGGAGAGCCCCATCCTGAACTGGCAGATAAGCAAGGCCGTCAACCGATACCACCTGCCCGTCGTCATAGCCTATGTGAACAAGCGGCAGCTCGATGACAACTCCGTGGAAGACAATTGGGCGAAGCTTCCCAACAAGATACGCAAGTACATCGGTCGCGACAGTGCCCGAATGTGCCACATCCCCCTCACACAGGACAAGCTGGAACGTGCCCTCGGAACCTTCTCCGTCGGCGCACAGACATACCCCTGGAACTCAACGACAATATTCTGAAGGATAGCCCCCCTCTAACTCCCCCAAAGGGGAGAAAAAGAAAATTTCAATATTCAATTTTCAATATTCAATTTTCAATGGTCAATATTCAATTTTCAATATTCAATTTTCAATGAGAGACACGGCACAGGCTCAGTACCCGAAAAAGACGATGCCCTCTGACTCCCCCAAAGCGGAGAACTATTAAATGGTAAATGGTAAATGTTTAAATGGTAAATGAGAGATGAACGGACAATACATCGAACGCATCGAGATAGATTCCCTTTGGAACGGGCACAAGCACATACGCTGGGATTTGCAGCCAGGCGTCAACATCCTTAGTGGCGTGAACGGTGTGGGCAAGAGCACGATTCTCAACCGCTGCATCAAACACCTGCTCGACATAGACAAAGATGCCCGCAAGAACGACGGCGTGCACCTCCAATTCTTCCCAAAAGAAGCAAAGTCTGTGGATTTCGAAGTCATTCGCAGCTTCGACCGCCCTGTGCTCTCCAGCGACGTGTTGAACAAATTCACAGAAAACCAGATGCAGACAGAACTGGACCTGCACATCTATCACCTCGGACGCAAATGGCTCGACTATCAGGTAAACCTCTCAAACCGCATGGTGGAACTCTTCGCAAGCAAAGACCCGAAGGCGGCGACAAAAGTGCAGGAACTGGCCAACGAGAAGACACACTTCCAGGATGTGGTGGACGAACTCTTCCGCGAAACAGGCAAGACCATCAAGCGAGACCAGAACGAACTCTACTTCGACAGCTACGGAGAATCCATCTCCGCCTACAAGCTTTCAAGCGGCGAAAAACAGATGCTCATCATTCTGCTCACCGTACTGGTGCAAAACAAGAAGCCCTTCGTCCTCTTCATGGACGAACCAGAAGTAAGCCTCCACGTCGAATGGCAGCAACGACTGCTCGAACTCCTGATGGACCTCAACCCCAATGTGCAGGTCATCCTCACCACACACAGCCCCGCTGTCATCATGAACGGCTGGAGCGACAGAGTGACCGACGTGGAAGACATCGAAGTGGAAAAATAAAAAGGTAAAAAGGTGAAAAAGTGAAAAGGTAAAAAAACTAAAAGGTGAAAAGGTAAAAAAGTAAAAAGGTAAAAAAACTTTCAGCTCTTAACTTTTTAATTTTTAAACTCTTAAACTTTTAAATTATTTATGGCAAAGCGCCTTCAGGAACATCTCAACTCCCAATATGTCGAGCTTGCATCAAAGCTTCGGCCAAAGAATGCCGCACGTAAGATAGTGGCGTATGTGGAGAGTTATGATGATGTGTTCTTCTGGCGCTCTGTTCTCGGAGACTTCGAGACCGACCACATCAAGTTCGAAGTGATGCTCCCTTCGCGACACACGCTCAGCAAAGGCAAGAAAGCCGCCTTGATGAACCGCCTCGGCCCTTCCCTCGGAGAATACATGATAGCATGCGTGGACGCCGATTACGACTATCTGATGCAAGGCGCCACACCCATCAGCCAGACACTCCTCTCCTCCCCCTTCATCCTGCACACCTACGCCTATGCCATCGAGAACTACCAATGCTATGCCCCAGCCTTGCATACCGCTTGCGTGATGAGCACACTCAACGACCGAACCATCCTCTCCCTCGAAGCATTCATGGAGGAGTACAGCAACATCATCTGGCCCCTTTTCGTATGGAGCATCTGGGCACACAAATACGGGCATGCAAGCAGCTACAGCATAACGAACTTTGCCCAGACCGTCACCTTCCATGACATCAATCCCTACAGTCCTGAGAAGGCTCTCGAACATCTGCGCGACAAAGTAAACAAGCAAGTAGCCTGGTTGCAACGAAGATATCCCAAGGCAAAAGACACCTACCTGAAGTTGAGGAAGAGCATGCAAGAAGAACTTGGCATTCGCCCTGCCGATACCTATTTATATATACAAGGCCATGCTTTGATGGAAGGCGTCGTGCTGCCCTTGCTCAATCCCATTTGCAACATCCTTCGCAGGGAAAGGGAAAAGGAAATAACGCAATTGGCCATGCACAGCTGCCAGAAACAGAACGAACTCTCAGGATATCGTCACAGCCAGTCGCCTATAGACCTTATGCTCAGAAAAGGTACCGACTTTAAGCAAAGCGCTCCATACCAACTTCTTATTGCCGATATAGAGCGCCTCATAGCCCGAATAAACAAACGCCTTACTGCTTGAGATACTGGTTGTAAAGCTCCTGCAGATAAGCAAACTTCTCGCCCTCCTTTTCCTCGAGATAGGTTCCGCCATAATAGAAACAGGCAAAACCTCCCGACACAATCCCCCAACGACAAGCCTCACGGAGGTCCAGAGTCAGTCCATAGTCCATAGTCCACAGTCCAGAGTCAGTCCGTTGTTTGTTGTCAAACATCTGCCTTGCCAGCGAGCCTATAACTCCGCCAGCAAAGTTATCACCACAACCTGTACTGTCGCCTTTTCTGCCTTGCTTCAGAGCTTCGCCTACTGCCTTGGAGACTGGCATCGTCTGCTCCTCTATCTTGCCGAAAAGAGGACTGTCCGCCCAAAGATGTATGTTCTGAGCGCCGTTGGTAACGATTACCGCCCCCGTTCCCTTCTCTCGGAAGAAAGCCATTGCCGATGGAATATCCTTGCATCCACTCAGTCGAAGGGCTTCCTCATGGTCCACAAGAAGCAGGTCGATGAAACGGTAGCTCTCGTCGCTCTCCCCCATTGGCCAGCGCTTTTCGGGATGCTCTTTCTCGTTAAGGAAGTCATAAACGGTGTTGACGACAGTTATTCTTCCTTTTGCTTTAGCCTTCTTGAGCATAGGAAGCAACCCTTGATGAATGCGAGGCACAAGAGCAGTAGAGCCGAAGACGCAGATATCACTGTCATAGAAACTCTCATCCACCTCATCGGGAAGGTAATTCCATGATGCTCCAATGGTGTTCACGAAAGTACGTTCGCCATGACCATTATCGTAATTCGGGTCAGAAAGGACACTTGTAGATGCCGTTTCGCTTCCCTTTTCCATGCGATAATGGCTGAGGTCGAGCCTCGTCTGACTCAGTTTCTCGAGCAATCCAACGCCAACATCGTCATCGCCTCTGCAGCCATAAAAGCATACTTCGCTCTCTTTGTAAGCCAGTTGCGAAGCATTGATGAGCGCCACAATGCAGGGACCTCCCACATTTTCCTTCTTAGGCTCTTGTCCTTTGGTTAGGCTGGGGAGTATTTCTTTCACGAACGATTGCCCCGAAAAGCGTTCCAGCTCTTCCTCGAAGGTCAGCTTCCCTGGCTCCAGACCTCCGTCACCAGGCTTCAGGCTCCAATACTTGCGAAACGTATCTGACTGGAAATCTATGTTATCATAAATGCGGTCGAGAAGGCAACAACCTACGCCACTGATTCGAACAGCCATAAGGAATTAAAAATTTAAAATGAAAAATTAAAAATTAACAATGAAGAATTATAAATGACTTTCAGGTCTCCATGAATGGCATCATCTGATTTTTCACTTCCCACATTTCGTTTTTCACTTAACCGAGGAACTTCCCATAGTCAGAGCAAAGCAGATGCAAGGGCTGCTCATCCTCTTCTATTTCGGGGAAGCGGCCAACAGGAGCATAGAAGCGATTGTCCGAGGTATCATCATTACACTGACTTACTTCGCCCACCATCACTTTGCCTTTACCTGGCTCACCATAGAAACGATGGTAGAGGTACTGCTCCATGCAGATGCTTTGACCTGGTTTGAGGATGACCTTTCCGCCTGGTTCCATCGTGTGCTCTATGCCGTCGATGCGATAATGGACAGGTGTATCGGCAAACTGTTCGTCCTTATCGGCATTGTAGAGCTCAATCACAAGATTGCCGCCACCGCGATTGATAATGTCCTCCATCTTCGACCAATGGAAATGCATCGGCGTTTCCTGGTTCTCTTCCACTATCATAATCTTCTCTGCATAAGGCTTCTTGTCAACCCCATACTTGCCGTTTCTGATGGTAAAGAGAAAGAGGCCGCAAGTCTTGAAATCGCCTGAGCCAAAGTCTGTTATGTCCCATCCAAGCATACGTTCAATGATGTAATCCACCTTGTCTCGATTTGCTTTCCAGTCACTAACGCTCCATTCCGACCACTCTGGTAAAATGAACTGACGCGAAGCCAGAAACTCCTTGGCCTCACGAATGATTTGATTGATTTCGCTACGTTTCATGTTGTATAGTCTTAGATTCTGTTATTGCTTTCAAATAGTAAGATGTGTTCCTTGACGACCTCCTTCGATGCGTCTATCATCACCTGTTTGAGGGGCACATATTCCTCGTCGGGCTTTTGGGCGAGACGTTCGTTGATGCGCTTCATGATGCCTCGCTGGATGGCAGTCGCAACATTTATCTTGCAGATGCCATTATGGATGCAAGCCTTGAAGTCTTCTACGCTTGTCCCACTTCCGCCGTGAAGCACCAAAGGCAAACGGTTCGCCTCGTGTATCTCGATGAGTCGCTTGATGTTTAGCTGAGGTGTGTGGACATAATGCCCGTGCAGATTGCCGATAGCAACGGCAAGAGCGTCGATTCCCGTAGCACTCACGAAACGGACAGATTCCTCAACATCCGTGAAGACATCGGCAGTATCGACACCCGAATTGCCTACCTTTCCCAGTTCGGCTTCCACATCAACTCCTGCGGCTTTTGCAATTCGTGTCACTTCGCTCGTTACGGCTACATTCTCCTCGAAAGGCAGAGCGGCTCCGTCGAACATGACAGAAGTGAAGCCCAGTCGAATGGCTCGGACGCAAGTTTCAAGGCTTTGCCCGTGGTCCAAATGCACACAAACAGGCACAGACGACCTCTTCGCCGCCTCGAGATAAAGCGGAGCCATCAGTTCCATCGGCGCTTCAGGAAACTGAACCTCAGCGAGTTGCAGGATGATTGGGGAGCGTAACTCCTCCGCAGCCTCGAGCGCTCCCATCACATTCTCAAGGCTCAGGCTATTGAAAGCACCAACCGCATAATGCCGCTCGTTGGCATCTTTCAGTATTTCACTTAAGGTAACTAACATTTGATGGTTATTGGTTTTAGGTTATTGGTTATTAGTTTTCCGACCACAAATATAAGTTTTTTTACGAACATATTAAGCATGTTCATCTACTTTTTTTTGATAAGTCTCAAAACACCCCCAGTCAAGTTGCCAGACTTCACACGTGAATATTGCGAAGTTGACGTGTCTATTTTGCCAATTTGACACGTGGATTTTGACAACTAGACACGTCTAATTCACCAACCACACTGCAAGTGCCATCAACAGGCACTTTCGACAAATGCAAAAAGAGCTGCCCGAAACGGACAACTCTTCATGTTTAAATGATGTGGAGAATATCGGGCTCGAACCGATGACCTCTTGCATGCCATGCAAGCGCTCTAGCCAGCTGAGCTAATCCCCCGTTGTTTGGTAGAATGTTTAAAGTAGAGAGTTTAATGATGTTGCTGGCTCTCTTTTGCGGTGCAAAATTACTCACAATCTAACAATTCTGCAAATAAATGACGGCTTTTTTTGCATTGAAAGCTAAAAAAGCGTACTTTTGCGCACAGATATTATATATAGAAGACATGAAACGCTACATAATAAGCCTCTTTTTGCTGAGCCTGACCATGTGGATTATGGCTGTGCCCGCTCTACGAATACGCAGAAGCGTGACACTCGACGACGGGCGTACAGTTATGGTAACGGCATTTGGCGACGAGGATTTCGACTACTTGCTGACTGACGACGGCGAGGTGGTTTTGAACCAGGACAGCGTCTTCCACGCTACAGGCCTTAGCAGACAGGAGTTTTTCGCCACCATGCCGGAAGCCCCGTCATTGCCTCGATATGCAAGAAGGAAAGTGGGAAATGTGGCTACTGCCTTGGTGCAACCATGGGGCGTGAAGAAGATTCCCGTCATTCTGACAGCCTTCAAGGACAAGCCTTTCACTGTGGCCAATACGGACCAAAAGGTGAACGCATTCTACAACGACTTTTTCAACGGCACGAACATTTATACTGCGACCGGCACCTATGACGCTGAGACTAATTTAGGAAGTATCAGGCAGTACTTCTTAGACCAAAGTCTCGGACAATTTCAGCCGGAATTCTCTATCATCGGTCCTGTGGAACTCGACAGCGTTTACTCTTATTACGGAAAGCAACTCGGAAATACGAAGGACCTGAATTACAGCTCGTTCGTCCGCGAATCCTTCATTAAGGCTTTAGCTTTGGAAGACGACTGGATGCAGTTCGACAACAACAACGACGGGAAGGTTGATATGTGCGTCATTATTTACGCAGGACTTGGCCAGAACTACACCAATTCTTATGGCGACAAGAATACCATCTGGCCTCAGGAAATGCCAATGTCTTATACGATTAATGGCACGACGCTCATGGGATGTTCCTCAACTTGTGAGATGCGCCCGACAACTCATAACGGAAGCGTCATCACAGGATGGCAGGCAGACGGCATCGGGGTTACCGTTCACGAAATAAGTCACGCACTCGGTTTGCCCGACCTTTACGACAAGAACAATACGGAATTCGGCCTCGACTACTGGAGTGTAATGGACTATGGCATGTACACAAGGTCGTCGAAAGTTCCTGTCGGCTATACGGCATACGAACGTGAGTTTATGGGTTGGCAGCAGACAGAAACCATCAACGAACCCCGAACTCTGCGCCTTAAATGCTTTGACCTGGGCGGCAAAGGCTACAAGATTGTCAACGATGCCAATCCTGACGAGTACTACATCCTCGATAACCGCCAGGCAATGAGCTGGGATTGGGGGGTATGCAGCAATCGTGGTCACGGCATGCTTGTCTATCATGTCGATTACAAATCAAGTATTTGGACAAGCAACAATGTGAATACGCTTTGGAGTAATTATTCTGACCCCACAAAAAACCATACCCATCAATCGTTGACCATCATTCCTGCAAACGGAACGCTCGTCGGCTCCAATAATGCAAGGGACAGAAACCAATGGCAAACAAGCCTGCAGGGCAATCCCTATCCTGGCATCACGGAAAACCACGAGCTGACCGACGAGTCACATCCTGCCAGCATTGTCTATACGGGCGGATTCATGGGAAAGCCTCTTGTGGATATCGAGGAGACGGAAGACGGCACCATCACCCTCAAAGTGATGCCTCTTGGCACGCTCGACGCCCCGACCGGCTTATCCTTCGAAGACACGACGCCAAGCAGCACGACGGCTATTTGGGAACCTGTTGAGGAAGCAGAACTTTATAACCTCAGGCTTTACCGCGAAGGCGAACTGGTCTTCCAACAAGACAGCATTCCGACCAATTCCTTTAAGCTCAACGATTTGCAAGACGGCGCCGATTACATATACGCCGTTCAGGCAATAAGCAATTCCTATCGCAACAGCGAATGGCAGGAGAGCGGCAACTTCCGCGACGACCCTCTCGCAATCTCGGAAACAACAGAAAGCATGAAACGGGTTCGCATCAATGACATGAACGGCCGGTTCATCGGAGAATGCTATGCCGACGAACTCTATCGCTACTATCTCAAACACAGCATCTACATCGTTCGTTACCAGAACGGAAAGACGAAAAAGATTATGAAATAATGCCGAGAGTTCTTCTTTCCTTTCTTTGTCTCCTATGTTCCCTGATGGCATTTGCCGTTCCTGCAAAGCGGGAGCGATGCACCCTTACGCTTTCAGATGGCTCTACCGTTGTGGCCACAGCAATGGGCGACGAGGTCATGCACTACTTTCTGACCGATGACGGACGTACCTTGCAATGCGACGACAAAGGCATCGCTCACTTCGTAGATGCCGAAGAGATGCAAGCCCGATGGAAAGCAAGAACACACAAACGGCAAGCCGCAAGGGTTAAACGAAACGCTTCGAACCGAAAGAAGGCAGGCTACATGACCGGCACGAAGCGAGGCCTCGTCATATTGGTGCAGTTCCCCGATGTCAAGTTTCATTTTTCAAGAAGCACCTTCGAACACCTTTTCAACGAAGAAGGTTATCTGGATGATATCAACAAAGGTTCCGTCCACGACTATTTCCTCGACCAAAGCTATGGGCAATTCGATTTCTCATTCGATATTGTAGGGCCCGTAACAATGAAGGATTCCCTTTATCATTATGGGAAAAACAACCATAACAACGACGACATTCATCCCGCCGTTATGGTTGCAGAAGTTGTGCAGATGATAGATAATGAGGTGGACTTCAGAGAGTACGATTGGAACGGAGATGGCGAGGTGGAGCAAATCTTCATCATCCATTCCGGCCACGACGAGGCGCAGAGCCGCGTTCGCAACGATATCTGGTCGCATGCCTGGACGCTCACCGAAGCTGTTGAAGAAGATGATGGCAACGGGCCTGTAGAGGTGGATGGCGTCATTATCGACAGCTATGCCACGAGCGCGGAGTTGAGAGGCAGAAGCGGTTATCTCCTTACTGGTATCGGTACGGCTTGCCACGAATTTTCCCACCAATTTGGGCTTCCCGACTTTTATGATACGGCAGGGAACAACTTTGGAATGAATTCATGGGACCTCATGGACTATGGAGAATACAATGGCGACGGCGGCACACCTGCTGCTTTTACCAGTTACGAGCGTATGTTTTGCGGATGGCTGCAACCTGCTGAACTCATCCAGCCGATGGCAATACGCAACATGCCTGCCCTCACATCCGAACCCGTTGCGTATATCTTGAGGAATAGCGGAAAAGAGGATGAATATTATCTCTTCGAGAACCGTCAGAAGGTTGGTTGGGACAAGTATCTTGGCGGTCATGGCTTGCTTGTCCTGCATGTCGATTACGACAGCCTGGCATGGGCGGACAATGCCGTCAATACCGTCCAATCGCATCAACGCATGACCATCATCCCTGCCGACAACATCCTTTATTCCGGAACATTGGCGGGCGATCCCTGGCCTGGCTCTTCCGACAAGACGGAGCTCTCGGATTCATCCGAACCGCCTGCTGCGCTCTTCAACAAGAATGCAAACGGCGAGAAGCTGATGAACCATTCTATAACAGATATCGTAGAATCGGACGACGGGCTGATAAGCTTTATCTTTGACGAAAAAGCGTTGAGGATTCCTTCCATCTTCCCGAAGAAAGACGAGGAATGCACCTACGACCTGCAGGGAAGGCGATGCCCCATGCCCAAAGACCGGAGCTCTTTGCCTCGAGGAATCTACATTCTGGACGGAAAAAAATTGATGATAAGATGAAAAAGCTACTTTTAATTCATTTGCTGGCATGCCTTTGCATCAACCTGTCGGCAGGCACGATGACGCGATACACCGGCAGCCGCATCTTTTGGGATTCGCGTTCGCCCGTCAATGTCTTTGAATCAGGGGGTTATGCACGAATGATAGAGCTTCAGGACGGTCGCCTTCTTGCCTGTTGCGAAAGCGGAGGCATAAAGGTCAGCTTCTCATCTGATAAAGGCAAGAGCTGGTCATCGCCTACCCTCATCGCTCCAAATTCAAACAACACGCCCAACTGCGTGCCCGACCTTATCCAGCTTGCCGACGGCACAATCATCGTTGGTTACAATCCACGACCATCTGCGCCCTATACAGAAGACCGGCGCTTTGGCATCCGGCTGCGTAGAAGCACCGACAACGGAAAATCATGGAGCCAGGAAATCTTCGTTTACGATGCCGATTATGTTTTCGAGAACGGCTGCTGGGAACCATCCTTCCTCGAATTGCCGAGCGGCGAGCTTCAACTTTATTTTGCCGACGAGAGCCCCTATACAACGAATGGCGACCAACAGATTTCGCTCTGCCGAAGTTTCGATGGTGGCTTGACCTGGACAGCGCCCCAGCGCATTTCCTATCGAAGCGGTTTTCGCGACGGGATGCCTGTTCCAGTTCTGCTCAGCGACAAGAGCGACATCGTGGTTGCCATCGAGGATAACGGATGGAGCAACGTTGGCGACTTCCTCCCGACAACGGTTCGTGCGCCACTCTCAAACAACTGGAGGAACAACTCATACGTCAGCGGCTCGAACTCGCGGCGCAACCGTAGCATCAACTACAATTACTGCCCCATGGCCAAAGGCGGAGCCCCTTACTTGCGCGTGCTGCCAAACGGCGAGACCATTCTCTCCCATCAATCCAGATATGGCGAAAGCGATAACATGAAGATGTATGTTTATGTCGGGAACAAAGAGGCCAAGGACTTCAAGGCCATGTCCAAACCCTTTTTGCAAGGCACATCGAAAGGATGTTGGTGGAACTCGCTTGCGGTTATCGACACTGGCATTGTGGTAGCAGTTGGCGGGCTCGACGGCAAAATAACAATGGTGAAAGGTTACCCGATGAAGGCATTCCAAGCCCCATTCGCTACGCCCCGAATCGACGGCGTTTACAGCAAGACGAACGACACTTGGTTCCATCCCTCTGCACACCAGGTGCCAATGGGGCAAGAGACGGGAACCTTCTCGTATGCGGACTTTGCATACGACCACAAATGCCTCTACATGACTTGCTTAGTCTTTCGTGCCAAAGCCCGCCTCGAAGAGCCCTTCCCCGATGGCATCAACTTCTATATCGAGAGCAAAGGCCAGAGCACCGACAATCTGCAACCCACTGCCTATCGGTTCAGCATCCTGCCAAACGGCACCTATTCCGTAGGGCAAGGTAACAAAACCAATTACGTTCCGGTCGAAGGCTTCCAGGCGCAAATTGTGGGCAAGACTGCCAGCACCACCTATCGCATAGAAGCAGCTATCCCCTGGACATCCATAGGCCTGATTGCAGCGCCCGTCGGGCAGGAAATAAGCGTCAACCTCGAGATACTGACCGGCGACGGCACCACACAACTCATCGAACGTATCCCCGATGCTTCACCCACAAAGCCTGGCACCTGGATGATGCTAAACCTCCTCGAACCCGACCCCACGGGAATAGGAGAAGCGAAACACGAAATATCAAAAGATAAAAACCAAGCCATTTATGACCTAAGCGGACGCCAGCGCACCTCTCGGAGAAACGGAATCTACATCCAAGGCGGAAAGAAATTTGTGGCAAGGTGACAAAAGAATACCCTGAAACTTTGGAAACGCGAATTATTGGCGTATAGCTCATTTTGCAGGGTGATTTTGAGTGGTAGGTAGTCAATAGCTCAAATTGCAGGGTGCATTTCTTCGCCAGATATTTGGTACATAAGAGACGATTTTGTATCTTTGCTGCCGCAGTCT
>JAEEGJ010012413.1_pt1 | contig 21098 bp, 14 predicted proteins | sample 8958761 | NCBI WGS metagenome assembly JAEEGJ01 (sample SAMN16246546, study PRJNA631951) | gut metagenome | biome: gut microbiome; feature: rumen; material: RS-attached | host: Bos | place: Iran: Karaj | collected 2018-10
CGAACCCACTCTGCTCGAAGATTTGTTGGCTGCAGCCGAAAAGTCCGATTCCGACATCGTGTATTGCGACTTTTTCACCGACAACGGGCAGAAAGCCACTCCACGTCAGCGGTTCCGCCATTTCGAGCAATCGCCAAAAGCACTGATGAAACGCATGATGACGGGACAGGAGAACGGCAGCCTGTGGGGAGCTTTGTACAAACGTACTGTGTTTCAGGAGAATATCATCTATCCGATAGGAAATATGGGCGAAGATCTGGCCCTCAACATACAGTTTTTGTATAACGCTTCCACTTCGGTGGCGTTGTTGCAAAAGCCTTTGTATCACTATTTTATCAACGAAAGTTCCATTTCCAACAACCCCTCGGCGGAGAACATCGAACGTAATTTCCGTTTTATGAACCAAAACGCCGATGTGGTGTGCCGTTTCTTTGCCGAAAACAACGCCGCCGTCGAGTACAGCGCCGAACTGAAGTCATTGCGACTGCTGGCCTGCCGTCCGCTCACGCCGCTGCTCGGGAAAGGCCGTTACTACAGGCTTTGGCGACAGCAGGTAGCAACAATCAAAGGCAGCATACTGTTCGATTTCAGGCTTCCACTTGGAGTGAAGCTGCACTACCTCTGCTCGTGGCTGCGCATTATTCCGCTACTTTCGTCAATTAAACACAAAATCCAATCCGCACGATGAACGAGAGACTCAAAATACTGCATGTGCTGCATTTCGGCAGCAAGAACAAACGCAACGGCGTCATCGAGGCGGTGCTGTCGCTGGCACAGGCGCAACGTGAGGCGGGTGCCGAGGTAAAGGTGGCGTCGGCTTCGCGCAACAGCTCCGTACCCGACAGTGATTACGTGGCTTTCGACAGCCGAAAGAGTTTCCGCGAAATCCTCGACACCTTCCAACCCGACATCGCTCACGTACACGACATGTACTGGCTGGAGATGCCCATGGTTGCCAAAAGTTTGAAAAACAAACAAATACCTTATATCCTCACCTTCCACGGAGGAGCATCTCTGGTGAGCAACCGCAAAAAATGGCTTAAGAAAAAAGCGGCACGTATTTTGATGTTCAACTACGTGATACGCAACGCACAACGTGTGGTTTACCTTACCGAAGGCGAGATGCGAAACTCCATTGCAAAACGTACAAATCCGAATTATCTTATTATTCCTAATGGTATCTTATTGCCTACTCAAATCGCTGAACATCAACAAACTACTCCTTTTACTATCGTTTTCTTGTCGCGGATGGATTTCCACGGCAAAGGTCTCGATTTGCTCGAACAGGCCATAGCACAGCTGAAAGACGAGCTTTCGGGCAAGGTTCAGTTCCGTTTCTACGGCTACACCTACGACGAAACCTACCGTATTTTCGAGCAGTACGGCGATTTTGCGAAATACTGCGGCTACGTTTCGGGCAACGACAAGGAGAAAGTCCTGTCCGACGCCGAAATGATGATACTGCCCTCGCGGTCGGAAGGGATGCCCGTCTCCATCCTCGAAGGACTTGCCTACGGACTGCCCTGCATCGTCACTCCGCAGACCAATATGGCTGATTTAGTGACAGATAAGCACTGCGGCTGGGTGTGCCAACTTTCTGCACAGAGCATCGCCGACACCATCCGCAAAGCTGTTGCAGATTACGAAAGCAACGGCAAACAGCTGAGGCTCAACGCCATGGCTGCCGCCGAGGAATTTTCGTGGCAGAATGTTTCGAAACTAAGTCTGGAACAATACCGTAACTTACTAAAAGAAAGGACTTTGAAACTATGAGCAGCACACCTTTTTCCGTCCTGATGTCGGTTTACCGAAAAGAGAGCCCCGAGTTCCTGCGGGAGGCGCTGGACAGCGTTTTCGACCAAACTGCCGTCCCCGCCGAGGTGGTGCTTGTGGAGGACGGTCCTTTAACCGACGAACTCCACGCCCTGCTCGACGATTACAGCAACAGCCATCCCGAGCTAAAACGTGTGCCGCTACCCGAAAACCGAGGGCTGGGACTTGCGTTGCAAGAAGGTATATTACACTGTTCCAACGAGTTGGTGGCGCGTATGGACACCGACGACATTTCCGTTGCCACACGTTTCGAACGCCAACTGGCTGAGTTTGAGAAAAATCCGGGCATTGACATCTGCGGTTCGCACATCAAAGAATTCGAGGAAACTCCCGACCACATCGTTGCCGAAAGGCGTGTGCCCCTAACCCACGACGACTGCAAGCGTTACCAACGCCGTCGCGACGCCTTCAACCACGTCTCCGTGATGTTCCGCAAAACGGCGGTGCTGAAAGCCGGCAACTACCAGCATTGTCCGCTAATGGAGGACACCCTGCTGTGGGCCAATATGTTCAAGACGGGCGCCACGGCCATGAACATCGACGACTACCTCGTGCTGGTGCGCATCGGCAAGGACATGTACGAGCGCCGTGGCGGGATGGCCTATTTCAAGAAGTACCGAAAAGCCCGCCGGGTGATTTACCAAACGGGGTTCATCTCGTGGTGGGACTACGCCTATACCATTGTAATACAATTCGTTGTGGCGATTATACCAAATTCGTTACGAGGATTCGTTTTCAAAAAAATACTGCACAAGCAATCATAAAACAATAGATTATGAAGATACCGTTTTCACCTCCGGACATCACTGAAAATGAGATAAATGCCGTTGCCGAAGCACTGCGTTCGGGTTGGATAACCACCGGTCCGCGCACCAAGGAATTCGAACGCCGCATCGCAGAGCTCTGCCACACCTCGAAAGCCGTGTGCCTGAACTCCGCCACAGCGTGCATGGAGCTGATACTGCGCATATTGGGAGTTGGCGAGGGCGACGAGGTGATTACTTCGGCCTACACCTACACCGCCACGGCAAGCGTCATCTGCCACGTTGGCGCCAAGCCCGTGTTTGTGGACACACAGGCCGACTGTTTCGAGATGGATTACGACAAGCTGGAGCAGGCCATAACGCCTCGTACTAAGGTAGTTATGCCCGTCGATTTGGCTGGCATCGTGTGCGACTACGACCATGTTTTCGCCGCTGTGGAGGCCAAACGGCATCTGTTCCAACCGAAAAACGACCTACAGGCGGCTTTTGGTAGGGTTATCGTCCTTGCCGACGCCGCCCACGCTTTCGGCGCAAGCCGTAACGGTAAGATGTGCGGCGAAATTGCCGACTTCACCTCGTTTTCGTTCCATGCTGTGAAAAACCTCACCACCGCCGAAGGGGGAGCCCTCACTTGGCGCGACATCCCCGGTATCGACAACGAGTGGCTTTACAAGCAGTTTATGCTCTACTCGCTGCACGGACAGAGCAAAGACGCTTTCGCCAAGACGCAGCTCGGAGCGTGGGAGTACGACATCGTTTATCCTGCTTACAAATGTAATATGACCGACATAATGGCGGCCATCGGACTGGCACAGCTGGAGCGTTATCCCGAACTTCTGCAACGTCGCAGGGAGATTATCGGCATCTATGACAATATTTTGAAAAACAGCAATATACAAGTCCTCAACCACTACAGCGACGAGCACGCTTCGAGCGGACATCTGTACCTTACACGATTGCTCGGAAAGGATGTGGAGCAGCGCAACGCCGTCATCACACGCATGGCCGAGCGAGGCATAGCCACCAACGTTCACTACAAACCCCTGCCGATGATGACCGCCTACCGCAACCTCGGTTTCGACATTGCCGACTACCCCAACGCTTATATGCTGTATTCCAACGAGATAACACTCCCACTCCACACTCTCCTCACCGACGAGCAAGCACATTTTGTAGCGGAAAATCTTGTGGAAGTGATTAGTGATTAGTGATTGGTGATTAGAAAGAAAAACGCATTGAATAATCAATTAATAACCAGATAATTATAAACTATAAACTGTAAATTATAAACTAATAAAGTGAAGCGTTTGTTCGACATATTTTTCAGTATTTTGGGGCTGGTGGTGCTTTCGCCCTTGTTCCTTGTGGTGGCGGTTTGGATAAAGCTTGACAGTCGAGGACCTGTGTTTTACCGACAGGTGCGTGTCGGTCGCCATAACCGCGATTTCCGCATCTTCAAATTCCGCTCCATGCGTGTGGGCAGCGACAGAGGCAGCCTTGTAACCATCGGCGGCCGCGACCCGCGTATCACCCGCAGCGGCTACATAATCCGCAAGCTGAAACTCGACGAGCTGCCGCAACTTATCAACGTGCTAAAAGGCGACATGAGTTTTGTCGGGCCGCGCCCCGAAGTGCGGCACTACGTGGACTATTGGACTGAGGAACAGATGGTTGTGCTGAGCGTGCGTCCCGGAATCACCGACCCCGCAAGTATCAAATTCCGCAACGAGAACGAGCTGATGGCCACCGCCGAAAACCCCGAAGAATACTACATCAACGTGATAATGCAGGAAAAACTGAAACTGTATATCGAATATGTGAACAGTCACTCACTTATCTCTGACATTAGATTGATTTTCAAAACATTATGGGTGATAATTAAGGAATAGGATGTTACAGTTAGTTCTATAACTACACCATCTTAGATGTCTCTACTATGCTTTTTTAATAAAATACCTGAAATCAATTCATAGAAGACAGCTTAATCGAACTCTCCTTCACTTCACTAATCGCTTTTTCAACAATATGGTAGCCAAGCAACCTTAAAAAGCCTTTTGTTCGTTACAATAACAAACGATTGCATATATTATTGTGTAAAGACAAAAAAAAGACACGAATTTGGAAAGACAATGGCATTTTTGCCATGCGCCACCCCGTAGAAACATTTCGTGGAAAGTCTCTACAACCCCTACCATAACCACCCCACACGCAGTCCTATTGTTTGTCCGATAAGGGCGCGGGGCTGTTCCGTGATGTCCACACCCAGACCGCCCAACGACCAGTTAAGGGTTTTTATCATCGGATTGTAAGTATGGTTAAACTCGTAATACGCACTGATAAACAGTTTTTTTGTCGCAAAATAGTTGATGCCCGCATTAAGACTGCCCGTTAGATACCACGCGCTACTGATGTCTTTCATTTTTGTAAGTCTAAACAAATTCCATCCGGCAGTAAGCTCGAAATGCTTTCCGATGGGGTAATAAAGCTGTCCTTGGGAAAGAATTCCCACGAAAATTCCCCATTCGGCACCATGACAATCTATAGACGCGCCCAGAAAAGCGCCTGTTATCCACAGAGGAGCAACACTTACAGAAAAATAACTTGGTCCAGCAGATATATCCAATAATTTAAAACCTGTATTATTAAACACTCTCCAATCCATCAACATTTTCCCAGCCCAATAAAATGATGATGGATGGTTGGAACACTGGCCGCCGAGTGATATTCTGTGGTAATATCTTTCAATATATTCATCCTTTTGAGCCGCCGCCGTGGCAGCAAAGGCAATGAGTACGGCAATTATTAAAAGGTGTTTTTTCATGGGGTGGTGGTTTATTTGGTTTTGAAAAGCAAAAATACGAAAAAAAATTGAATATAATAACGGAAATATGATTTTTAATTATTGGTTACAACAAAATAATAATGCAATTGTCGCTAAATCCATAAACAGAAAAAAACACCAACACTCGAAAACACTTGTTGTTCTCCCAATGACCTTCGTTTTCTTATTTTTTTCTCCGCTTCGCTATCAAATCATTCACTGAATGATTATCTGTTCTCCGCTACGCTATTGAAACATTCACAGAATGTTTCTTCATATTTCAAGAGAAAAAAGAGAGACGAAGACAAACACATAATACAAACTGGCACGCTACAATTGTATACATTCTAATAGGATACTATTAATGTTTAGACGTTCCATGAAACGTCTATACTGCCAGACACGAATACATCACTTCGATGGGGTGATAAGCTGTGCGGCCGGTGCCGTGCTTTATCTGCTCACGGCATGAGGTGCCCGGGGCGGCGATTATCACTTCGGGATTTTCGGCAACGGCTTTGCGCACGGCAGGAAACAGCACCTGCTCCCCTACCTGCAACGAAAAATCGTAGTGTTCCTTTTCGTAGCCGAAACTGCCGGCCATACCGCAACAGCCCGAGGGAATCACCTTTACCTCGTTACCGACAGGCAAACGAAGCATCTCGGCAGATTTCCCCACACCCACAAGGGCTTTCTGGTGACAGTGTCCGTGAAGATATATCTTGCGACTTTTCTCGTCGAACTGCTGTGCGGTGATTTTGCCTTTCTCCATCTCTCTTACGATGAACTCGTCAAAAAGCAACGCATTGTGTGCCAAAGTCTTGGCTCGTTCCTTCCACTCTTTTTCCACAAGGTCGGGATATTCGTCGCGGAAGGAGAGTATGCACGACGGCTCGATGCCTACGAGCGGCGTTTCCTCGGTGATTATATCGTACAGATTTTCAACGTTATACTGGGCGAATTTCTTGGCCAGTTTCACCACACCTTTAGATATGGCTGCCCTCCCGCTCTCTTTGTGCTTGGGTATCAACACCTTGTATCCTAGCCCATTGAGCAGTTTTACAAATGTAACACCGAGTTCCGCCTCCATGTAGTTGGTGAACTCGTCAGCAAAGAGATATACCGTACCGTTCGGATAATCAACATTTTGCGATTGCTTATTACGCACCAGACGGCGGAGCGTTTTCCGCGAAAGCGAAGGGATCTCGCGCTGCGAGGCAAATTTCAGTATCTTTTTCAGAATTGCCGACGAGAAGCGGTTTTTGGCGAAAAAGTTGTAGATGTCGGGCACCAGCGAGCCGAGGCGTTGCACCATTGCCATACGCGCCACCATGAAACTGCGCAGCGGCGTGCCCTGCACATCGTAGCAATGCTGCAGAATCTCCGACTTGAGGCGGGTCATGTCCACATTGGAGGGACACTCGCTTTTGCAGGCCTTGCAGGCGAGGCAATAGTCGAGGATTTCCTTGATTTCGGGCTGGTCGAAAATGCGTTTGCTTTGCGGCCGCGAGAGCAACTCCCTGAGAATGTTGGCGCGGGCGCGGGTGGCGAAAAGCTCCTCCTTGCCGGCCTTGTAGCTGGGACACAGCGTTCCGCCGAACTGCTTGTCGCGACGGCAGTCGCCGCTGCCGTTGCACTGCTCGATGGAGCAGAAAAGCCCTTTGTCGTCGTCGAAATTGTAGTAGGTCTTGATGTCGGGATAACGCTGGGCAGCCTCGTAGCGGAGGCTGGTGTCCATAGGCGGAGTGTTCACTATCTTGCCGACATTGAAGAGGTTACGGCTGTCCCAACAGCGTTTCAACTCCACAAAAAGGTTGTAGATGGCGTCGCCGTACATGATGGGTATGAACTCGCCGCGCAGACGTCCGTCGCCGTGCTCGCCGCTGAGAGAGCCACGATGTTTCTTTACCAGAAGAGCAGTTTCGTGTGCCACAGTGTGGAACAACTCTCTGTCTTTCTGTTCTTTAAGATTGAGCACTGGACGCAGGTGCAACTCGCCAGTGCCTATATGTGCGTGATATACACAGCTGAGATTCAGGCGTTTGAGCATGGCTCCGAAATCCGCCATATAGTCGGGCAGACGCTCGGGAACCACGGCGGTGTCCTCGATAACCGACACCGGCTTGGCACTGCCTTTCATGCCGTTGAGAAGTCCCAACGCAGCTTTTCGCAACGCCCACACACGAGCGATGTCGTCACCGTAAACCATCGAGCAGTGATACACCAAACCACTGTCCGTCAGAGCTTTGGCTACAGCATCTCCCCTCTCCTCCAGAGTTTTGGCATCGTCGTCGGCTAGCTCCACCACGAGGATGGCGGCGGGGTCGCCCTGCACGAAGAAACGGTTTTTGCTCTGTTCGATGTTCGACTTGCTGAGTTCCAGCACGTTGCTGTCCATCAGCTCCACCGCACGGGGACTGTGCTTGAGCGCCACGAGGTTGGCCTTGAAGACATCTTCCAACTTCTCGCAATGCGCGCAGACGAGCATTTTGTGCTTGGGCGGAAGCGGCTCGAGGTTGAGTTTCAGCTCGTAGGCAAAGGCGAGGGTACCTTCGGAGCCTGCCAACAGTTTGCAAAGATTGGCGTTGCCGTCGGCTATGTCGTTGAGTACCAAATCCAAAGCATAACCACAGTTACGACGGCGCAGCGAGTGGTCGGGGAACTCGGTGCGGATAGTGTCCATCAGCTCAGCGTCTTGCGACCACTGCCACAGCTGACGGTAGATTTTCTCTTCGAGGGTAACAGGCTCGAAATCCGAGGTTTGCACTTTGGCAAGAAGCTCTTTGCCCCGCTGAGGCGAGAAAATGGCCTTGCTGCCGTCGCTGAGAAGCACCTTGGCCTCGAGCAGATGGTCACGGTTGCTACCGTAAACCAATGAGTGCGAGCCACATGAGTTGTTGCCCACCATTCCGCCGACACAACAGCGGTTGGAGGTGGAGGTTTCGGGAGCGAAGAAAAGTCCGTAGGGTTTGAGGGTGTTGTTCAGCTCGTCGAGCACCACACCCGGCTGGAGTCGCACCCAATGCTCTTGAGCGTTGATTTCCAGTATTTTGTTGAAATGCTTGGAGATATCCACCACCAAACCCGAACCCACCACCTGTCCGGCCAACGAGGTGCCTGCCGCACGGGGTATCACGCTGATATTGTGTTCGTTGGCAAAAGCAATCAAATCCCGCAGGTCGTCGACGTTTTCGGGGAAAGCCACGCCGTAGGGCATCTCGCGGTACGCCGAGGCATCGGTGGCGTAGAGGATGCGGTGCAGTCGGTCAGTTTTTATCTCACAGGTCATTGTTTGTATCTGTTTATCTTTTTTTGTTTCTTCTCCTGCTCGCCTACGGCTCGCGAAATTATGTAAATCTTGTAAATCGCTTTCGCCTACGGCGAAATAATTGTTGAGATTCCCTAGATTTGTTCACATTACTGATTTATTTCATAGGTGTTCACGATTGCTGCGCAATTCAGCCCGAAGGGCAAGGAGAAATTCAAATGCCGCTTGCGGCTAGGAGTATTTAAACTGCCCGAAGGGCAAGGAGCATTTCAACTTTCAACTTTCAATTATCAATTTACAAGAGCCGTCTTTCAGTTGGTAGCGTTCGCCGCTTTCGGGGCAGGTGGCGAAGCCGTCGGCGTCGAATTTGAGGCGGTGGCCGTAGCGGCTCATCCATCCCATCTGACGGGCGGGGTTGCCGACCAAAAGCGCGTAGGCGGGCACATTCTTGGTAACTACGGCACCAGCGCCGATAAAGGCATATTCGCCTATGTCGTGGCCACACACTATGGTGCTGTTGGCACCGATGGTGGCGCCGTTGCCCACGTGGGTTTTGGCGTACTGGCTCTTACGGTTGACGGCACTGCGCGGGTTGGTTACATTTGTAAACACGCACGAAGGTCCGAGGAACACGTCGTCGCCGCAGGTAACGCCGGTGTAGATGGAGACGTTGTTCTGCACCTTCACATTGCGCCCCAGCACCACGTCGGGCGACACCACCACGTTCTGGCCGATGTTACAGCCCTCGCCAATGGTGCATCCCGCCATAATATGCGTAAAATGCCATATCTTGGTACCTTTGCCTATGGTGCAGCCCTCGTCGATGACTGCGGTCTCGTGTGCGAAAAAATCTTTCATATAGTTGGTGTTTAATTGTTTACATATGTAAAAAGCTATTATGTCAAATCCTCGTAAAGTTTGAAAAGTGCGGCCACGCACTCGCTCTCCGACATTTTTGTGCTGAAACCGTAGGCCTGCATCACGGCACGGTCGTTGTCCTGATGCGCCTTGCGGAGGTCGGGAGGCATAGCCGCCTCGTCGTAAAGGTCGGCAAGACTGCTGTCGGGGTATTTGACTCGGATGTCGAGGATAGCCTGCGCAGTCTGCTCAATCCTTGTCCGCTGAGCATCCGTTGGGTTAGGCCACGGGAAATTGTTGTAAACGATAGTGTTGCTGTAACTGTAGTCACTTTTTAATCGGCCGCAAGTAACACGCGTCCAAGCCATGTGCACATTTGACATAAGCACTCCGAAATGATACAATGAGGCATTTTGCATACAGAAAAGTTTATCGCCAGGAATAATGTCAGGAGAGAGATAATCCATTGGAATATACCTCCTGTTTTCTGAAGACACTTTTGGCAGAGCAATATAGTTGTCAGAACATTCAAAAGGTGCGCCAAACAAGGTCGGTGTATCAGCTGCTTTCAGTGTACTTTCCCGATTACTTCCCAAACGGAACTCTCTCACTTTTTGCACTCGCTCCATAACTTGACAACATTGGCGCAACAAAGTCGGATTTGCATCTTTCAGCCACAAACAATAGCGAGGTTTACGCTCTATAAAATCCTTGCCCATCATAAAAGGACGTAACAAAGGCACTGCTTGAGGCTCTTTAGCCAACAGTTCTTCTTTTTCTTCATTTGTAAGCACCAAATTCCCATCGTCTATGGGTTGTCCTCCCAAACAAATCAAGGGGACATCACATATTGGTCGTAATCTTTTTTCAATAAACACATTGGGTGCATCCAACAGATAGCCGTTGATATTGGCAGCTTGTAAAGCATGATTATCAGACAGATAGATGGTTTTAGGCTTTTCGTTGGGAGCCTTAGAGAAACCAATAATAACACAATGAACATGGGCTTTGATATCGGCTTCGCTGTCCCAGCGGAAAGTGCGGTATGCGAAATCGATATGGACATTGTGCTGTATAAACAAAGGTTTCCAAAGATTAGTTACAGAACCTCCCTGACATATTGAATTTGTAGAAACAAGTGCAGCTCGTGTTTTAGTGTTATAAGCCATTATGCCAATCGTCTTTTTATACCAACAACACACATAATCAAGATCTCCAACACCTTGCCATTTTGCCCCAAAAATATCAATAACATCCTGCTTTTGTTCTTTACTCATCCAGCGAGCTCCAACAAAAGGAGGATTACCCATTATGTAGTCAAAATCCACATGTCTGAATTGCTTTTCCTTCGGTTTTGTGTGAGTGATTGTCTCATCAGCATAAATATCAATTTTTTCATATATCGTTTCAGGCTCACTTACCTTTGCCACCGTTTCCTGTCGCGGAAAAACATAAGCCCGTTCTGCATAAACCGATATGGTTTCATCCTTTACCTCCCATTCATCCCACGGCAAACGCAAGGCATTACCCTCTTTGATATTGGTATATGATTTAAGTGGCAGAAAATCAATATCGTGGCGGATTATTTTTTCGGTTTCGGCCAGCATCTGTGCCTCGCTTATCCACAGTGCTGTGGTTGCCACAGTAACGGCAAAATCATTAATCTCGATGCCGTAAAACTGATGTATGCTAACCTTTATGGGATTTGCCTCCTCGATGCCGAGAAAGGCCTGCCCGTGATGGCGCGCACTTATAGCCTCGTTTTCGAGTCTTCGCAGCGACAAATATGTCTCCGTTAAGAAGTTGCCGCTTCCGCAGGCGGGGTCGAGGAAAGTGAGCGAGGCAAGTTTGTTCTGATACTCGTCGAGTTTTCGGGCGCGCTGTCGCTCCTGCTTTTCCTCTAGGATTGTGTCGAGCTCTTTGCGCAGGTCGTCGAGAAACAGGGGATCTATCACTTTGTGGATATTCTCGATAGAGGTGTAGTGCATTCCTCCGCTGCGGCGCGTCTCGGGGTTGAGGGTGCTTTCGAACACCGCACCGAAAATGGTGGGCGAAATCTCACTCCAGTCGAAATCGTCGGAAGCGTTGGAGAGTATCATCTGGCGCAGCTCGTCGGTAAACTGCGGAATCAGCAAGCTGTCGCTTTCGCTGAAAAGTCCGCCATTGACGTATGGAAATGCATTGAGCGTGGGGTCCAGATAGGGGTCGCGCTTGTCGCAAGGAGTGTCGAGCACAACAAAAAGATCTATCAAGGCTCGACGCATATCACGAGCGGGATATTGTGCAAGATAGTCGTGGAAAGCCGTTTTTTTGCCAAAAATCAGTGCATCCTCGGCATAGAGGCAGAAAACGAGCCGAACACACAACACATTGAGGCTTCGCAGAGTTTCAGCGCTACTGGGGTCGTGATATTGGCAAAGGAGCTTGTCGTATATTTTGCCCACCAAATCGCCAGCCTTTACAGAGACCTCCATTTCGCGTTTCAGGTGGTCGTTCTGCTCATCCACAAGGAATTGCAGGCGGTAGTATTCCTTTTCGAGGTCTTTCAGCAGGATTTTCTGCGGTTCGCCGTTGGGCTGCTCCATATCATATACCCAAAACTCAGCAAAATTGCAGGTTACAATCCAGCGCGGACGCTGCGAATAGGGCAGCTCTGCGGCATAACGCTTGGCCTGTTGGAAAGGCGTGAGCGACACCCCGTCGCCTTGCCGTATGGGAGCCCCAAGGTCTTTGTCCAGCGACTTCTGTTCAATCATCACATGGGTACTTGGAATAAAAGCGTCGATAAAGGCAGTGTGGTCGAGTTTCACCTTATGCTCGAAAGTGATATACTTTTCAGGATTGGAAACACCCAAAACCTGTTCGAGAAGGGTGAGCCAAAAAGTCTGGCTCTCGCCTTTTTCATAACCTTTTCCAGCCCAGAACTGAGCAAACTGCTTTGCGGCAAGTGATTGTTTCTCGGTGTTTTTCATGCAACGTCTCTCCAGAATTATAAATTATTTATAACGCCACTTCGTTCTTTTTATTGCCAATCAACTTGATTTTCCATTAAGAAAAATGAACACGGCATTTCATCGGGCAATAAATACGATAATTTGACGTTTTTATAAAACGGAATCCAAATCCCACACCATGAAAAAGCTCTCCCTTACCGCCCAAATCGGCATTGCCCTTGTGCTGGCAGTGATAGCCGGAGTTTTGTTGGCCAACCAAGCCGACTTTGTCAACACTTATATCAAACCCATCGGGACAATCTTTCTCAACCTGCTGAAATTCATCGTGGTACCGCTAGTACTTTTCTCCATAATGGCGGGCATACTTTCGATGAACGACATCAAAAAAGTTGGGCGGCTAGGACTGCGCGCCCTGCTCTATTTCATGGTAACGACGCTTTTCGCCGTAACGCTGGGACTTGTGGTGCCCACCCTGCTGAAAGGCGTGGTACCGCTTATCCACATCACTCCCGAAGCCACGGCGGAGGCGGTGGAGGTGCGGCAGCTCACTGTAATGGACCAGATTGTGGAGATGTTCCCGAGCAACATCATAGCGCCGCTGAGCTCGATGTCGATGATGCAGGTGATAGTGATAGCCCTGTTTTTCGGCATCGCCATGGTACATGTGGGCGAGAAAGGCGAGATGGCCCGCAAGCTCACCCTCAGTCTCAACGAGGTGGTGTGCAAGATTTTGGAGTATATAATGGCTCTGGCGCCGATAGGCGTGTTCTGCATGCTCACCCCCGTGGTGGTGGACAACGGTCCGGCGGTGCTGGGCTCCTACGCCGCACTGCTGGGGCTGGCCTACCTCTGTTTCTTCATCCACGCGGGAGTGGTGTATTCGTCGGCGGTGGGACTGCTGGGCGGCATGTCGCCGCTGAAATTCTTCAAAGGGATGCAGTCGGCAATGCTGTTCGCTTTCTCCAGCGACTCGTCGGTGGCCACGCTGCCCTACACCATGCAGTGCACCGAAAAGATGGGCGTGAGCAAGGACACCGGACGTTTTGTGCTCTCGCTCGGCGCGACCATAAATATGGACGGGGTGGCGATATATCTTGGCGTGGCGTCGGTGTTCATGGCCACTTGTTGCGGCATCGACCTCACTATGAGTCAGTATTTTGCGATAGCTTTCGCCTCCACGGTGGCCTCCATAGGCACTCCCGGCATACCGGGCGGTAGCTTGGCGCTGATGGCGATGGTTTTCGCCTCGGCAGGAATCCCCGTAGAATGTGTGGCGGTGGCAGCGGGCATCGACCGTATCATCGATATGGGACGCACGGTGATGTCGGTTACCGGCGACGCTTCGTGCGCCGTGGTGATGCAAAAGATAATGGGGAAGAAAATGTGAGGGGGGGGTATAAACCTCTGTTTTTCAACAACTTTTCAGCCTTTTAGGTTTATCCGGAAAGTCCGTCTTACCTTGACTTTAATGTTTTTGACAAGGACGGTTTTTCGCGACAGCAGTTTCCATTTAAGGGAGTCGCACTGAGTAAGCTTGCCCGTTTGGGTGTTGCGTACGGCAACGAGTTTGGCCACCACGTCGGAGCGGCGGGGAGTCTCTACGGAGTTGATAGCATCGCCGCGGGTGACAAGGGTTTCGCCGTTGATTTTGCGGATGCGGTGCAACAGACATGTGTCGCCGTAACGGAAAAGCACCACGTCGTAGCGATGCAGAGGTGCGTCGGGAGCGAGTGGGGCAAGGAGAAGGTTGTCGCGGCCTTCCTGCAAAAGCGGGTTCATGCTTATGCCGGTGAGGGGGATTTCAACGGTCTCGCCGCGGCCAAGGCGATCGAGCACAAAGGCGAAAAAGTCGTCGTTGGATATGGTCCTGATTTCCGGCACGGTGCTTTGCTTTATTCTAATAAATTCTTTTTCATCCAATTACAAAAAAATCTTCAAAGCTTGCCACTCTGAAGATTTTTCATCTCGGTTAGAGAAAACTCTTATTTTGCATCCTCTCTGAAAGCCTTGTGGATAGCGTTCCAGCCAGCGGTGTTGATATTCCAGTTGTTGGACGAGTTTTTGTTGCCTTTTACTCTAACTTTTGCTCTTTTTACTTTTTTGTTAGCGTTTATACCCATAATATTTGCCGTTTATGATACTTAAACAAATGATTTCGTGATAATTAGCTCAAATTTTCGAACCAATTGCGTTTTGCAAAGATAAGACATTTTTTTTATATAACAAAATGATTTTGAAAAAAGAACTAAAAAACGTGAGTATGTACGGGAAAAGGTCTCCTTGAAAATACGCATCAACTCGGCAAGAAAAGTAACGGAAAATGTGGCGGGGAAAAATAATTTGCGTTTTGGACAAAAAAATCGGATTTTTTTACGTATTTTTGCAAAAACAATACTTAACCAAAATGAAAAGAACGACAATATTGGTCATACTGCTAACGCTTTGTATGACAGCGTTTTCGCAGAACTTCAAATTCGGTGTGCGGGTTGCTTTCAACCTGTGCCAAATCGACGGCGACGCCACTGGAGGATACAAAAAAGGCGGCTTCAACGTGGGCGCGCTGGTGAGCTATCCTTTCTCGGAACAGTTTTCGGGACAGATGGAGATAAACTACGCTGCTCTCGGTGCTCGCAACACCGTTGAAGAACAGATAGTTAACACCGGCTACATCGAAGTGCCGCTGCTTCTGCACTTTGCCCCCACCAGCAGCCTAGACTTCGGCGTGGGCGTTGCCCCCTCGGTGCTTGTAAGCCACACCACCACGGAGAACGGCGCCAACGTAACCGACATTATCGAAGAGCTGAACGGTTACCGTCGTTTCGCCATGCCCGGACTTATCGACGCCCGTTTCTGGTTCAACCCCAACATCGCATTCAACGTGCGGTTCGAGTACTCGCTGTTCAACATCCGCAAAGACAAAATTTCGGGCTCCACCAAAGGCATTTTCGACTACGGCCAGTACCACAACGTGCTGTCGTTCGGAATAATATGGAGAACGTAATGAAAATTGAAAATTGAAAATTGAAAATTGAAAGTTGAAAGTTGAAAGTTGAAAATTAGTTGGAAATTGAAAGTGAAAAGTTTAAATAACGAATCAATAAACATTCACCCATGGAAGAAAAAATACGCTGCCTTATAATAGGCTCTGGTCCAGCCGGTTACACAGCAGGCATATACGCCGGTCGTGCCGACCTTAAACCCATACTCTACAGCGGGCAACTGCCTGGTGGTCAGCTTACTATGACTACCGAGATTGAGAATTTCCCCGGCTACCCCGAAGGCATCTCGGGCAACGACATGATGGACGACCTACGCAAACAGGCCGTGCGTTTCGGCACCGACGTGCGCGACGGCGCCATTGCCAAAGCCGACCTCTCGCAACGTCCCTTCACCCTTACCGACGACAACGGCAACGTTATCAAAGCCGACACGGTGATAATAGCCACCGGAGCTTCTGCGCGATGGCTAGGACTGGAGTCGGAACGCAAACTGCTGGGCAACGGCGTGTCGGCCTGCGCAACCTGCGACGGTTTCTTCTACCGCGGTCAGGACGTGGCAGTGGTGGGCGGCGGTGACACCGCCTGCGAGGACGCCTCGTACCTCTCCAACCTCTGCAACAAAGTGTACCTCATCGTCCGCCGCGACGAGCTTAGAGCCTCCAAGTCGATGCAGCACCGCGTGATGGAAAATCCCAAGATAGAAATACTCTGGAACCACGTGCCCGCCGAAGTGCTGGGCAACGACATGGACGGCGTTACGGGAGTGAAGGTGCGCAACGTGAAGACCGACGAGACAAAAGACATCGAAATAGCGGGCTTTTTCGTCGCCATAGGCCACAAACCGAACACCGAACTCTTTGCCGGCCAGATAGATATGGACGAAAACGGCTATATCAAAGTGGCCGACCCCAGCTCCAAAACCAACATCGAAGGGGTGTTCGCCGCCGGCGACGTGTGCAGTCCGATGTACCGTCAAGCCATTGTGGCAGCGGGCAAAGGCTGTGTGGCCGCCATTGATGTGGAACGTTTCCTTTCGGAGAACAAATAACTTTTGCAAAGCCCTATGCCGAGAATCGCCAAACTCCTGACAGTCTTTGCGTTGCTACTCCTTTCAGTGGCATCGCAGGCTCAACTCAAGAGACCGGCGGGAACAGCAGTATCAACAACATCATCATCGCGGATAAGCAATTCTACAGGCAACATAAACAACAACTTTTCGGGCGACACCACCCAAAATCCCGGCGGCGATGCCGACACCCTGCCAAAAGGCATAATCTTCGAAACCAACATCATACCCGACTCCACCCTCATCAACTCGGTGAACATCTTCCATTTTGCACCCCTTTCGATAAAAATCATCGACCATTGGCACCCGATGCTCAACCCGATGGGACTGCAGCTCAACGACAAAATCCACTCGTTCAACGACGACTACTACCTGAACACCGGAAACGTGGGACAAGCCTGCTATTCGCTGATGCCCAAGCAGTTGTCCCAGACCGATTTCCGCTACGGGCCGAGCATAATCGAAGGTTACGGACGCAACCCGCTCACACTCAACATGTACCAAACCGAGCGACCCTTCACCAGCCTGAAATACGAGAGTTCGGCAGAAAAAGAGTATCAGCTGGAAGTTCTTCACGCACAGAATATTACACAGACGTGGAATGTCTCGTTGCACTATAACCTAATCAACTCCGAAGGTCTGTACACCAACCAGAAAACCAAAAACAACTACCTCGACCTCACCACCAATTATTTCACCAAGAACCTGAGATACAGGGTGAAAGGCGGTTTTGTGTGGCAGAAGCTGAACCTTCAGGAGAACGGCGGCATTTCGTCGGACAGCCTGTTTACCAACGACATACAGACCAACCGCGGCGGTATGCCGGTGTACCTCTACAGCGCCTACACCGATTTCAAGACGCTGACACTCTTTGCACAGCAGTCGTTTTCGCTGGCGCGCCAGCCGGGTAAAGTGATTAAAACCGACACCCTGTGGATAATCCGTGCCGCCGACTCGCTGCCCGACAGCACCGGCAAAAGCATCGTAACCGACTCATTCAACGTCCATTACGACACCACCATCTACAATCCGCACATCTTCAACCTCGGGGCTTTTGTGCATAACATCAATTTCAGTCGCAACAAGCACAACTACACCGACCCCGGTTTGAGCGGCAACATCGAGGCCTATCCCTCATTTTTCGGCGACTCCACCGCCCTGCTTGACTCGTCGTGCGTTTACACCCTCGAAAACTCGTTGCATTGGACCAACGACATCTACAACGATTTCCAGTTCCACAACCCGCTGAAATTCTATTTCGGCATCAAGCACACCGCCATAGGCATACGCGACATTGAGAAATACACCACCCTCTCGCTGCTCAAACCCTTTGCCCGCGCCACCATCAGCACCAAACACTTCCTGCTTTCGGGCGGAGCCGAGACGGTACTTGCCGATGGCTACAAGAACGGCGACTACGCCTTTACCGCCAACCTGCTGTGGCAGCCCGATTCCAACAACCGCATCAATATTTTCGCAGCCCTTTCGGGCAACGACCCCGACTATATCTATTACGACTACTTTTCAAACGTAATAAGGTGGGACATAAACGATTACAACAAAATCCACACCCAGAAGATAGGAATTTCATACAACTGGCACGGATGGCTGGAGCTGACCTCGACGCTGAGCAACGTGGCCAACAACGTGTGGCTGGGCATGGACTTCCGTCCCGTGCAGACAGACAAATCGGTGGTGCTTTCGCAGACGGTGCTGAAAAGCGACCTTGCGTGGAACATACTGCACTGGCAGTCGTTCAACCTGCTGCAGTTCTCGTCCGACGACGAGGTGTTCCGTCTGCCGCGTTTCTCGGCCAAGCACTCTATCTTTGTGGAACTGAAGCTGTTCCGTCAGGCGTTGCTGTTGCAGACCGGTTTCGACCTGCGCTACAACACCCTATTCTACGCCGACGCCTACTCGCCTTTCCTCGGCGCTTTCTACCAGCAGCAAGAGTACAAGGTGGGCAACACCCTTTGGACCGATTTCTTCGTGTCCGGACAGATAAAGCATGCGATACTTTACGCCAAACTCCTGCATATCAACACCTTGTTGGAGAAAAACCCGTCATATTTCATGATACCGCACTATCCCGGACAGGATTTCACCGTGCAATGGGGCGTGATTTGGCGGTTCTTCGACTAAAAAAGCACTCCTGAGAGATACTTTCGAACACAGATTTCACGGATATAACAGATTGACTATCTTGATTTTTAAGCAAGCATAATTGAAAAAATAACGAATGCTATCGTAAATTACAATAATTTATGAAAAAGGCTCTTATTTCGATTCTTTTTGCCCTTGCAATGGCAAATATGGCGTTTTCGCAGATAACGGTACGTTTTGCAAGCAGGTTGGCTTTGAACGGTTACATACAACTGGATTCTGTTGTGGTTGAGAACGTTACCCGCTCGTGGACGGAGAGGCTCGTTTATCCCGACACGGTGCTTGTTTTCGCTTCATCATCCATTGCCGAAGCGCAAGGCTGGAACATTGGTTTGGCGAGTTACCCCAACCCTTTCCGCGGCACAGCCACGGTAAGTCTTACGGCACCGGAAAGCGGCAACTATACCTTGCGTCTGTTCAACCTTTCGGGACAGCTGCTGGCAGAGACCGCACAACGCCTCGAAGCCGGCACCAGCCTTTTCGACATATCGCTACGGGAACCGCAGATGGCACTGCTCACCGTAAGTTCGGCACACGGACAAAATAGTCTGAAACTGCTCAACAGCGGCAGGACCAGTGGCAACGCCATAGCATTCCGTAGTAACATCATGGCGACCAATAAGATGCAGTCGAACCAACCTTTCGCCACCGGTGATTTGATGCGTTACATCGGCTATGCCACATACAACGGCAACCAACTAATTAGCACTCCGATAGAACAAAACCAGCAAGTATCGGAATCTCTCACACTACTTTTCTCGGCCGACCTGCCGACGGTTTATACCAATACACCCACAAATGTCTCCACCACGGCGGCGTCCTGCGGCGGCAATGTGCTTAGCGACGGCGGCTCACCAATTATTAGTCGCGGCATCTGCTGGAGCATCTCTCAAAATCCCACTATCAACGACAGTCACACCTCCGACAGCACAGGATTGGGCACTTTTTCGAGCAACATTACCGGACTCACCTCCGGCACCTTCTATTTTGTCCGCGCCTACGCCACAAACACCAACGGCACGGCCTACGGCAACGAGACTTTTGTCCTTGCCACACCGGAGAACTACATAAATCCTCTGCCCGGCGTTTTTTCCATTTCCGCTACGGATCAGATACATTTCTCCAAAGGCAACCTACAGTACACCAATTTAGGCACACACGTAGTTGCGGGCGGAGACACTGTCAGGGGCACTTGGCGATTTGCCGAGCACCAATGGGAGACAATCGGCACCGCAAACAGTAACATATCTTCCACTTACACCGGCTGGATAGACCTTTTTTGCTGGGCCACAAGCGGTTACCACGACAGCAACGACATCTACAACACACATTACTACCCTTATTCCTACGACACCAACTCTGTTTCGCGGCAATACAACTGGTGGGGATACGGTCCGTCGTTGAATATGCCAGACACCAACCTTGTAGGGACCAGCGCCAATTACGACTGGGGTGTTTACAACGCCATAAGCAACGGCGGTAATAGGTCAGGAGTATGGAGAACACTTTCTTACGAAGAATGTGAATACCTTATAAGATACCGAACCGATGCCGGACAGAAATGGGGCTTGGGTACTGTAAACGGAGTGTACGGGGCGTTTCTCCTCCCCGACGACTGGACTCCGCAAGGACTTACTTTCTCGCCTGGGAGAGACTCCAACAGTTATACCGTTGCAGAATGGGCTATGATGGAGAGCATGGGGGCCGTTTTCCTGCCCAGCGGATTGAACAGGTACCATACTGATGTGGGCGGGGCTGCAGCATACTATTGGACTTCGTCGAATTGTTATGTACAGGGACAAAACTCAAATCTGTCAAGTCATTACTTTGTGTGTCCCGCAGGATACGGTTATATGACATACGGAGGATGTAGAAGATGTTTCGGCGGATCAGTCCGGTTGGTTACCAATTCAAAATGAATTGAAAATTGAGAGTTGAAAGTTGAAAGTTGATTTTTATTCTCCGCTTCGCTATCGAAACATTCACTGAATGTTTCTTCACTTCGACAAGCTCAGCCTCCTACGACGGGCTCACTTTTTAGATGAGCTGTCTATCACTTTCTCATTGTTGTCGAGATAGCGCAGCTGGCTGTTGCCGTCGAGGAAAAAGCATCGGTGACAAATGCTTGTAACAAAGCGTTTTACATTTTTATTAAAAAAAACAGGTAACGCTGAAACCTGCGGGATATTGTTTGGAGAGGAATCCGAACGAAAATCCACAAAAAAAATGTTAAACAGTGTTTGCCGTTTCGGAATTTTTTATTATATTTGCAATGACTTAAAAAGGAAAAACATGAAGATATTACACACAAGCGACTGGCATTTAGGGCATGTGCTCTATGGCTACGATCGCACAAACGAACAGCAGGCCAT
>JAEEGJ010012415.1_pt1 | contig 21094 bp, 13 predicted proteins | sample 8958761 | NCBI WGS metagenome assembly JAEEGJ01 (sample SAMN16246546, study PRJNA631951) | gut metagenome | biome: gut microbiome; feature: rumen; material: RS-attached | host: Bos | place: Iran: Karaj | collected 2018-10
ACTATGCAGATTACTAACGCTTCTCAACTTACTGGTGTTTTCCCCGCGTTGTTCACCCCGCTCAAGAACGACGATCCCAAGAACCTTCGCAACTCCATCGACTACAAGAAGATGGGTCAGATGATTGACGACGTGATTGCAAACGGCGCAAGTGGCGTGCTCCCTGCCGTGACCACGGGTCAGAGTGCGACGGTCTCTCCGCAGCAGCACCTCGATGTCATCAAGTTTACGCTCGACTACGTGGACGGCCGCGTGCCCGTGATTGCCGGTGCCGGTTCCAACTGCACCCGCGAATCCATCGAAATGATCGAGAACGTGCAGAAGATTGCCCCGGTGGCAGTCCTCTGCGTGACTGGCTACTACAACAACCCGCCGCAGGAAGGCCTCCTGAAGCACTACCGCACGCTCAGCAGCGAGACGGGCGCCAAGATCGTTATCTACAACGTTCCGGGCCGCACCTCCAGCTACGTGCATCCCGACACCCTTATCGAGCTTGCCGAAGACAAGAACATCATCGGCCTCAAGCAGGCTGTGGAATTCGGCTTTGGCGAGAAGTTCCACGAAGACACCATGCGCGTCATCAAGGAAACGAAGGGCAAGGACTTCGCCGTGATGAGCGGTGAAGACGGCCTCTTCGCCGACCTTCTCGAGATGGGCGGCACGGGCCTCATCAGCGCTTCGGGCAACATTCCTGAAGCCACGAAGACCTTCGTCGAACTCTACAAGGCATTCCAGGCCGGCGACAAGGAAAAAGCGCACAACCTGCAGAAGGACGCCCGCGACTTCATCGACATCACGTTCTGCCGCAAGAACCCGATTCCTCTCGGCACGCTGTTCAACAGCCCGCTGTTCCAGCCGCTCGTGAGCGTGAAGGACACTGCCAACGGCGCCGACGCTGTCGCCCGCATCATGAAGTTGATCGAAGAGAAGGCCCCGAGCCTCAAGAAGTACCACGTTTAATTTTCCAAGGAGAATCAAATGGCCAAGATTCAGAAATCCATTACTGACGAAATCTGCGACTACCTCAAGAAGCAGAAGCTCTCCCCCATTCCCGTGCAGACCCTGAACGAGGATGCGGAAACGACACGCTACTTCGGTGGCGACCTCAAGGAATTCATTGCGGCAGCAAAGCTCCTCGGCGCAAAGGGCATCTTCGTTGAAGAGCTCTACCTCGAAGACGACGAATTCTACTACGACAGCGGCATGGACGATGACGAATACATGGCGCTCTACGGCAACGAGAATGTCGAATGCCAGTGCGGCGGCGACTGCAAGTGCAAGAAGGGCAAGAAGAAGGCCAAGGACGACGACAGCGATGTCGATGCCGTCTACTTCGAACCCGAAGACCTCGACGGTCTCGACCTCACACTCCTGAAGCCGCAGATGGCCAAGTACCTCGACCGCATCGGCGAAGCCTGCGGTGCTCGCCTCACGGTTCCGGGTGTCGACCACCTCGAAGTGGAAATCTTCGCCGACTGGTACGACGAATTCGCCGAACTCGTGGACGAAGCCTCCGAAGCCATCGAGATTGACCCGACCGACGCTCTCCGTCAGGCACAGTCCATCTTCGAAGCCGAAGAGAAGGCCGCGAAGGCTGCAACCGCAAAGGCCAAGGGCACAAAGAAGATTGCCGCCCATCCGCCCAAGAAGAGCAAGAAGTAAGCGGTCGCCCAAGGCAAACGTTTAACACCCTCGCCCATGCGAGGGTGTTTTTTATTGCCGCAGCAGCGACCGCCGCAAGGGCAAAAGAAAAGGCCCCGCATTTGCGGGGCCAAAGTCTTGAACCGTCAGACGATTACTTGAACCAGGGGTTCATGACGAACTGGACCTGCCAAGCCTTGGCAGAGCTCTTTTCGTAACCGGCGCTGGTGAAGATATCATCAAGCTTGACGTAGGGCAACACATCGATGATGATGCGGAGGCCGAGGTCGACATAGAACTTGCCCACATCGAGCGTGACACCGCCACCAATTTCAAGAGCGGCGACGAAGCCGTTGACATCGAAGTAGTTGTAAATCCACTTGTCACCGAGATCGCTCTGAGTCAGGCCGGAAACTTCCGTACCTTCATCATCCGAGAATCCATGGCCCGTAGCCAGGTTCAGCTCAAAACCAAGACCAGCTTCGGCGAAGAGCGTCGGAGTGAAGTTGTAACGGGCAAGGACCGGAACCTTGAGAGCGAGCGAGTAGACGTCAATCGCGAGTTCGCTCCATTCGCTGTGGCTGTAGCCGTAATCATCGTAGTAGGTGACATAGAAGGCACCAATGTCAGCGGAGTACATCTTGACTTCGAGGTTAGCCATGGCGATCAAGCTCAAGAAGTTGTTGAAGTGGTAGTTCAAAGATCCACCGAATTCAACAGCACCACCGAAGAGGTCTCCACCGTAATCGTCGCAAGAACCCGGGATGTTGGGGATGCAGACTTCCGTGCTGAAGAGACCGGAAAGGCCCGCACCGAAGTTCCAACCGAGGTTGTACGGCTTGTCGAACACGGAGCCACCTTCGCCTTCGTTACGGCTGGTCTTCTTGCTTTCGTCATCCATGCTCTTGTATTCGACATCGGACGAAGACTGTTCTTCAGAAGCCTTCTCCTCGCTGCCCATGTCGGTGTAGCCGTCATCGGATGCAGAGGCGGACTCGGAAGAACCGTAGTCGTCTTCACCGTAATCATAGTCATCCTGGGCGAACGCAGTCGCGCTGACGAGGCTTGCGGCCGCGAGGAACAGGAACATTTTCTTCATAGAGTTCTCTCCTTAAGAGGGGTTTAATTGTTTCGGCAAAATTTAGAAAAATTTGTTCTGAATCTTTGTTACTTTTTGAATTCTTTCATGAATTTGGAGATTTCGACCACGGCCTTACGGGCGAAGTCAACCGTCATCTGGTCGTTCATCTCGCTGCAGGCGCGCAGCGTAATCGTCGTATGCTTGCATACCGGCTTATAGGCGCGGGTATCGCCGGAGCACCCGGCCACAATTCCCGACGACATCACACCCACGCGGATATCGGCCTTTTTCTTGATTTCGCCGGTCGCGAAGTCGAGAATCTGGATGAACCCGGAGGTCGAAGCCTTCTTGGTCAGGGAATCGGTAATGATGGTAGCATAGACATTGTCGTAATCGTTCACGTCGAAGCAACGGCGCTTGCCGCTCTTGAGCGTTTCGCATTCCTGGTGGCTACCGACCTTCACGCGGGCGGAGTTTTCCTTTTCCTCGCGGTCACGTTCGACATCGTTTTCGTCGTCGGAACACACGTGTTTCTCGATGGAACCCGCAATGAGGTATTCGGCACTGCGGAGCTTACCCATCATCTCCTCGCCTTCGCTGTCCTGGAAATCAGCCGAAGAGCTCAGTTGCTGTTCTTCGAGCAGGCGGTCGAGGTCCGCCCTCGTGAGGAACTGCAGGAATTCGGAAGCGTCCTTGTTCTTCTGGAGTTCGGCAATCAGGGCAGCATCCATGCGTCCGCTGTAGTCGTTGTTGAACGGGTCGACAGCCACGCGCACGGTACCGCGCTTCTTGCAATCTGCATAAAGCCTCTTGGAATCTTCGAAATTATCGTGGTAAGTGAACGCCTTGCGGAAATGGATGGCGGCCTGCTGCTGGTCGGACTTGGTACGGCCGTTCATCTTCTCGAGGCCGGCTGCGTAATGCGAAGCCGCTGCGCTATCCTTTGCATCCCTGAGGGAAGACGGGTCGAAATCCACGCTCAGCTTGATCTTGTCGTTGCGACGGGCAATCAGCTTGATCTGCTTTGCGTATTCGGCCTTCTGCTCTTCCATGTACACAATCTTGTCCCAGCGCTTCGGGTTCGAGTCTTCACGCTTCTTGAGCATCGCAATCGTATCGCTCTTCGCCGTCACCACATCGTCGAACGTCTTGTTGAGAAAGTCGATGGCGGGCTGGTAGTCGGGCTGAATCTTCAAGGACTTGAGAGCCTCTTCAATAGCCTTGTCATCCTTGCCGTCGGCATAGGCGGCCTGCGCGCGCTTGTATGCATCCACGTGCGGGCCGGATGCCGCACAGGAAATAAGGATAAAAGCGGCTGCAGGAAGCAGGGCAAACCATGTCTTTTTCATTCTAGGAGTTCTCCGTTATTTTAGGAATTCGAATATAATCTTGCCGTCTTCGTCGCCGGGACCTTCGAAGGATTTTTCATCGAAGCCGGGCTTGTCGCCAATCGCTTCGAGAATAGCCATGCCGAGGTCGCTCTTGGAGCCCTTGAACACGACGGAGTAGGTCACGACATCCTTCTGGGGCTGGGTCTGCGAGCTAAGCGTCGCAATTCCCTTGAGCGCCTTCTCGAAGGGCATCCTCTGGCTGCGGGCGGACTTCATGTTGCGGAGTTCGACCGTGTACTGTGAGCCGTTGTCCGCAGCGTTGATCCAGGCTTCCATGACCTGTTCGGAAAGAGTGCGGGCAGCGACAACCGCCGCCTTGTTGATGCCGCCATTGCGGGCCACTTCCATCGTAGATGCGACCGTGTGCACGGCGTTGGAGAACGAGGCGACAATTTCGCCGGAGTTCACGTTGATAACCTCGACACCAATCTGGAGAGACGCCTTGACCTTGTTGCCCGATGCACGCTGGTAGTTGATGACAGCCACCTCGCCACGCGCCACGTAATTCACGCCTTCTTTCTCGGCGAGCTTGCGAACGGCGGCACGGTCGGAAGGATCGACGCCCGTCTTTGCGAGAGAGGCAGCAAGCGCGATGTTACGAGCCACATCGGCAGCCTTCACATTGAACTGCTGCTTCACGAACTGCTGCTGGAACTTGTCGACAATCTGGGCATCGGGAATCTTCTTCCAGATATCCTCGGTGAATATGCCGATAGTAGAATCTGTCTGCGAGCGGGTGTTCGTTTCGATGTCGGTCCTCGAACCATCGAAACCGCTTTCGGAGGCTTCCTCGCGAGAACCCTGGACCTTGGTGTTCTGGGTCGTCGTCTTGGAGATGGCGATTCCCTTCTTTTCCCATGTCGTGAGGACAAACGCAATGGAAGGCTTGGTCTTCTGGACCTGGCCATATCCACCACCGGTAAGGTCATAAGCGAAACCGGCAACCGAGAACACGAGCGTCACCAACAGGGCGACGAAACCAGCAGATATCTTTTTCATACACACCTCTTTCGAAAAGGGTATAAACCTGTTCTGAATTTAGGTTTTTTTTAACCTGCCGTCAATAGAAAATCCCCGCCCGAAGGCAGGGATTTTCATCAAAAGAGGGAGCTATGCTAAAACTAGCGGTTGATGACGCGGACCTTCTTGAAGCCCTGGGCGCCCTTCACCATGAAGATGCCGGACTTCTGGAACTTCGCGGCGATGGCCTCGTTCAGGGAGGTGCCCGCAGAGAGTTCCACCTTGCCCATGAACTTGCCCTGCATGTCGAACACCTGGACCGTGCCAGTGATCATGTTCAGGCTGACCGGCTGGGCAATCACAGTCGGGCCTTCACCAATTTCGGAACCCGGTTCAGCAGTGGTGAAGACCAGCTTGACGTCACTAAACTTGACCGAACCTGTAGCTTGTCCCAAGTTGAAGGCAAACTGAGCGGCATCATCAGAAGCTTCTTCCATAGTAAAGATATACGTGTATTCCTTTTCCGTAGTGGTGATGTCAAATTCCTTAGTGGCGTATGCACCCCAGGGGTCTACGGATTGCTGGAAAGTAGCTTCAATCTTGCGATCTACATCAGCGCTAGCCTTAAAGGTCAACTTGTACGTCATGTCCTTATCAAGAGCCAGATTGTACTGAACAAGCTGCGGCTGGTAAGGTTCTGAACCAATAGTGGTAACGTTAACCGTAGCCGTGCCACCAGAAACAGAAGTCTTTGCAGCAGAGTTGCCCCAGTTTGTACCCTGACCCAGGAACCAGGATGCATCTTGGCTTGTAGAAATCACACTGCTGCTCGGGAAATCACCATCCTTAAGAAGGTTCACGGTGGTTTCGCCTACCAATTCAAACTTGGCGACCACAGACTTTTCCTTGTCCATGGTTACAGAAACGGTTTCAGAAGTGCCGGTAACAGCACCTTCCCAACCCACAAACTTCCAGCCTTCGTTAGCCTTGGCGGTGAGCTGTACAGTTGAATTCGGAGCATAATAGTTAGCGCTCGGGCTCTTTGTCACCGTACCTGCAGCAGCCGGAGATGCAGTTACATTGAGGGCAAGTTCATCGGCACTGCCACCGATTTTCAGCAGGTTCTTCTTAACTTTAGCCCAACCTTTTGCAGAGCCCGTATTTCCGGTGTAGGATTCAATTTTCATGGAAGCAACTTCATACAGTTTACCCATCTTCATACCCGCATCAGCCCATGCTTTGAAGTGCTTGGAAATAGAAATGGTTCCCTTGGTGCGATGCTGGCTCGTATTCGACGGGATGGACCAATACTGCTTAAAGGTGCTGGTACCCGAAAGAGAAGGTTGCTGAATACGGTCGGTCGTATAGAAATCGTAGCTAATACCATCGATAGTTGCAGAACCGAACTTTTTACCGCCCTGGGTAGGATTGTAGCTTCCGCGATCCTGGATAATGTAGTATTCAATTTCATTGCTGAAACCACTGGGAATGTCCTGCTGGTCGTAATAGCCCCAACCATAGACGCTGACATACTTCACGTTGTCAGAGGAGCTCCATTCCACTTCAAATTCGGAGGTAATATTACCCACATTCTGTACGGTAACAGTGGAGTTAGACCCCCAACGCTTTCCGGTACGGGCCAACATGTTGATAGTACCCTGCCATTCAACTTCGAAAGCACCACCATTTTCTTCGTTTGCGTGAAGCGTCATAGTTGCGGTACCGGCACCATTCTGGCTCCAGAGTTCGTAATCATAGCCACTAGCGGTTCCCATTTTCTGGGATTGGCCATTAGAGCAGGTAACGGTCTGTCCCCAGGAAATGGATGACGCAATTGCGGCTATGGCAAGCCCCATCTTCGTAATTTTTGCAATACTCCTATTCATTTTGTACTCCTTGATAAAATCTGAAATAAAAATAAATACCCCGGCATAAAACCGGAGTATTCAATATTGTTTTCCGTTGTTGTCTAAAACAACACCATTTTGGCGTTTTTAGGCGAATTTCAGCACTTTTGGGCTAGCGCACCGCAATACGCTGCATTGTTTTCCCATTTTTTACCAGGTAAACGCCGGCATTCTGGAAGCGGACCTTAAGAGCCTTCGTCAGCGTGGCGCCCGGAGCGACTTCGAGGTTACCCAGGAAGCGGCCCTGCATGTCGAACACCTGGAAGGTGCCGCCCGTGACAGCCATCTGCAATTCCACCGGGAGCGCTTCGGTGCTGCTGCTGGACTTCACAGAAGAGCTGGACTTCGGAGCCTCAGAAGAGCTGGATTCCGGCTGCGGGAGCGGATGCTTGGCGTCGGTCATCTTGAAGTAGGTCACGTCGAACGAACCCGTTCCACCACCCGCTTCTACGAGTACCTTGGCTTCGTACATCTTGCCCATCTTCATGCCGAGGGATTCCCACTTCTTGAAGTGAGCCGTGATGTCGATATGGCCACACTGACGGGCACTCTTACGCACGCTGAAGTACTGCGGGAAGGTCTGGTCGCCCTTGATAGAGGGGGCGTTGTAGCGGGTATTCTGGTAAATTTCGTAGGTATCGCCGTCAACCGTGAATTCACCCTTTCTCTGGCCGAGGAGGTTTGCGCCCGGCTTGTTGAACCAGTCGTCCACGATGTAGTATTCTACGAGCGGGTCGACCGTCCAGCCGTAGATACCGATGTAGTTGTAACCGCCTGCGCTGCCCTGGTGGCTCCACTTGTAGTAAGCATCGATGGGACCAACCTGATCGTAAGTCTTGTCCTCGTTGTACTTGAAGCCTACGCGGGCAAGGAAGTCATTGGTGCCGCTCCATTTGGCGGTGTAGGTACCATTGTCGTAGTAGGTCATGGAGTTGTTGCCACCCTGGTACCAGATTTCGTAATGGTAACCAGTGGAGCCGATATTGCCCGTAGAGCTTGAGTTATTGCGGCCATTGTCCGTCTTGCTCTGGCCTTCATGGCCCATAGCGTCCTTGCAGGCGTCGATGGTGCCCGAAACTGCAGTCCCACCCTTAGAAGAGCTAGACTTTGCCACGGAGGAACTAGACTTCGACGAGGCGCTAGAAGTCGGCGACGGCGTAGCATTGTCGACCATATTAAAGTATGTGTAGTCCACGGAACCCGTAGCATTGCCACCCGCTTCGGTCATGAGCATCACTTCGGTCACGTTACCGAACTTGAGCGAAGCAGATCCACCGCCCTTCGAACCGCGAAGCTGCTTCTGCTGGCCGGTGAAGAGTTCATCCCACTTCTTGAAGTGGGCAGAAATGTCGATATGGCCACACTGACGCGGAGTCTCGCGAATGCTGAAGAACTGCACGAACGTGGAAGTACCCGACTTGGAGGGTTCCTGCTGGCGGAGGAACGCGTGGATGGAGTACTTGGCGCCATCCACCGTGATTTCGCCGAACTTTTCACCCACATACTGTTCGCTCGGCTTACTGAACCAGTCGTCCACGATGTAGTATTCCGTTTCCGGGTTCTTGGTCCAGCCGTAAACGCCGATGTAACCGTACTGGGCGTTACCTGTCTTGGTGTACTTGTAATCGACTGCAAAATTCTTCGACTTGTGGTCGATTCCGTTGCCGTTGTACTGGTAACCCACGCGAGTCAGGTAGTCGCTAGAACCACTCCAGTTGGCCTTGAACGTACCATTGCTGTAGTAGGTCATCGAGGCGTTGCCACCCTGATACCACTGTTCGTAGCCCCAGGGAGTTCCACTGATGGAGCCAACCTTGTTGCCGCTCACTTGCGAGCCGTTTCCTGAATGACCCATGTTGTCATTGCAGGCATCAGCAGCGAAAGCCGATACCGCAAGTCCCATGATTAGGGCAAATCCCACGCCCCAAAAGTTCTTTTTCATACATACTCCTTATTTCCGGGTTAACTCCACCCGTACAGCATATAATCTATACCGCAGGGAGGACATTATCCCATTCCGGAGTTAAAACACGTTGTAAGTAAAGACAACAAACCTTAATTTTTTTAAACAGGATTGCGATTTTGAGCAAATTAGCGCAAATCAAAAAGCGCTCCCGAAAAGGGAGCGCTATATATATAATATTGTATGCGGGCACTGCGTTCAAGCGCAGTTAGCCCGACTTATTTATTACATGTCATCGCCGGCAGGCATATCATCGGCAGGTGCGGACTTTTCGACGGAATCGTCGTCCACTTCCACGCCCTGCACGTGATCAAATGTTTCCTTCGCTTCGGCGCTATCCTGTTCGATGTCCTCCACGCTCGGGAGCGCGGTGGCATCTTGCACCATGTCGCCGTCGCGCAGGCTAATCGCCTTCACGCCCTGGGCATTGCGGCCCGTGAGGCGTATGGAATCGGCCTTGATGCGAATAACCTGGCCTTCCTTACTCGTGATAATCAGGTCGTAGTCATCAGCAACGCTATCGACAAACACGGCCGGGCCAATCTTGTCGGTCACATTCAGGTTCTTCACGCCCTTGCTCCCGCGCTTGGTGACGCGGTAGGTACCCGGTTCACTGCGCTTGCCATAGCCCTTCTCGGTAATGGTGAGCACCTTGTTGCCTTCCTTGAGCCACAGGAGCGAAATGACCTCGTCGCCTTCGGCAAGTTTGATACCGCGAACACCGTGCGTGCCACGGCCCATCGGGCGGAAGCACGTAATCGGGAACGTGACGGCCTGGCCGTTGCGGGTCGCAAGCATAAGCAGGTCCTTCGGAATCGGGCGTGCTTCAAGATCGTCGGCATCATCGCCTTCGACTTCCGGAGCATCCGTTTCAGGCACGTTGTCGTCGCCCTCACCAGCGTTCAGGGAGGCCTTGTATTCCTCTTCGGACATGCCCACGAGTTGCACCTTCACGAGTTCGTCACCCTCGTCGAGGGTAATGGCGTTCACGCCGGCCTTGCGCGGGCGGCTGAACAGCGTGAGGTCCATCTTGTTGATGATGCCCTTCTTGGTCGCAAACACGAGGCAGAAGTAACCACCGAACTTGCGCACGGGCACAATCGCCTGCACCTTCTCGCCTTCGGTGAGGCCCACAAAGTTCACAATCGGGCGGCCCTTGCCGCTACGCGTGCCTTCGGGCAGGCGGTAGACCTTCGTCCAGTAGGCGCGACCCTTGTTGGTAAACACGAGCAGGTAACTGTGCGTGCTTGCCGTAAAGATCTGGTCCACGTCATCCTCTTCCTTGAGGCCGGCACCGATAATGCCCTTGCCGCCACGGCTCTGGGTCTTGAACGTGTCGATCGGGAGGCGCTTGATGTAGCCTTCCTTGCTCAAGGTAATCACCTGCTCCTCTTCGGCAATCAGGTCTTCGTAGTCGCTGTCGTCGACGGATTCGCCGATGGTGGTGCGACGTTCGTCACCAAACTTGTCCACCACTTCGTCAAGGCGCTTGAGGATAATCGCAATGCGGCGTTCGCGCTTTGCGAGGATATCCTCGAGGTCGGCAACCGTTGCGATGAGTTCGTTGTATTCCGCCTCCAGTTTTTCGAGGTTGAGGCCCGTCAACTGGGAGAGTCGCATGTCGACAATCGCCTGCGACTGGATTTCATCGAGGCCAAAGCGGTCCTGCAGGCTCTGTTTCGCGATTTCGGTCGTCTTGCTCGCCTTGATGATCTGCACCACTTCATCGATGTTCTGCGTTGCAATGCGCAGGCCCTCGATAATGTGGAGGCGTGCCTTCGCCTTGTTCAGGTCGAACTGCGTCGAGCGGGTCACCACGTCCATGCGGTGGTCGATGTAAATCTGGATAAGGTCCTTGAGCGTAAGGAGTTTCGGCAGGTTGTTCACGAGCGCCAGGTTGTAGATGCTGAACGTCGTCTGCAACTGCGTGTACTTGTACAGGTTGTTGAGAACCACCTCGCCCACCGCATCGCGCCTGAGTTCAATAACGATGCGGATATCCTTCGCGGATTCATCGCGGATATCGGTGATGCCGTCTACGCGCTTTTCGCGAACGAGGTCCGCAATCTTCTTGCAGAGCTCGGACTTGTTCACCATGTAGGGGATTTCCGTCACGATGATGCGCGGCTTGCCCTTGGAATCAATCTCGATGTCGGTACGGGCGCGCACACGTACGCGGCCGTGGCCCGTGAGGTATGCATCGCGGATACCCGCACGCCCGCAAATGATGGCGCCGGTCGGGAAGTCAGGACCGGAAACATACTGCAGGAGTTCCTCACCCGTAATTTCGGGGTTTTCCGCAACCGCGTGGATAGCGTTTGCAATTTCGCGCAGGTTGTGCGGAGCCATCGAGGTCGCCATACCCACGGCGATACCCGTAGTACCGTTCACGAGCATGTTCGGAAGCACGGACGGGAGCACCAGCGGTTCTTCGAGCGATTCGTCAAAGTTCGGGCCCATGTCCACGGTGTCCTTCTCGAGGTCCTCGAGCATCAGGGCACCCATGTTGTTCATCTTCGCTTCGGTGTAACGCATTGCGGCGGCACCGTCGCCGTCGATGTTACCGAAGTTACCCTGGCCAAACACCAGCGGGTAACGCAGCGAGAAATCCTGCGCCATGCGGACGAGCGTCTCGTAAACTGCGGAGTCGCCATGCGGATGGTACTTACCGATCACGTCACCCACAATACGCGCACTCTTGACCGTCGACTTGTTGGGAACCACGCCCAACTTGTGCATACTGTACATCACGCGGCGGTGCACCGGCTTGAAGCCGTCTCGTGCGTCCGGGAGCGCACGCGCCACGATGACGCTCATGGAGTAGCGGAGATAGCAGTCCTGCATGTCCTTTTCGATAAGGCTCTTGAACTGCGTTCCTGGTACCATTTCTTCTGACATTCGTTATCCTCTTAGTGATTAGCCGTTTCCGGCCAACATCTCGTTTATTATTTTCAAATTCTCTTCATCCGTCTGGTCTATACGGTGCGGCGTGACCGTCGCGTAGCCCTGGTCCAGCAGGTAGTCGTCACTACCCTCGGGTTGCTCTTTCCACAGTTTTTCGCCATCGAGCTGCCACAGGTTCCCTTCGCTAGTGTAGTGGTCGGTAAACATACCGAGCGCCATCGTACACGCACGGAACCCCTTGAACGCGGCGGGTTCAACCTTCGGGAAGTTCACGTTCCAGAATACGCCCGCGGGGATATTCCTGAACATTCCCTCGCGCACGACCTTCACGGCAAAATCAATCGATACCTGCAACAGCGTATCTCCCCCGCGAAGCGAGAGGGCTATCCCAGGCACACTCCAGAGGGCTGCCTCGCGAGCTCCGGCGACCGTGCCCGAATAAAGCGCGGACACGCCCGAATTCTCGCCGATGTTCACGCCCGAAAAACACACGTCAAACTGACCCGGACCGCGCCCCTCGGTTTGTTCAAGCCCGAAGGCGGCATAGTGCCCGAGAGCAAACTTCACGCAGTCGGCAGGGGTGCCATCCACAGAAAATGCCTTGTAATCGCCTTCAGACGGGCATTCCTCGATACAGAGGGGGCGGCGTAGCGTAAACGCGTGGGAAACCCCGCTCTGTTCCATTTGCGGGGCAAACACGAAAACCTCCCCATAGGGAGCAATTGCACGCGCCAAGGCATGCATATTCGCGCTATTTACCCCATCGTCATTCGTGATGAGGATACGCGGTTTTCGAGGGCTTTGCATACTGCCCGAAATATAGAAAAATCCTTAAAATTATAAGAAAAATGAAAGAAATTTCACCCCGAAAAAAGCCCGTTTTCGAAGGCCGAAAAACGCCCCTATTCAAGCGTTTTAAACAACGAATCGAGGCGTTCCGAAAGTTGCCTTGCACCCTTCTTACTCAGGTGATCCTCGTTGTACGCCATGGCACCCGTATAGTCGTGTTTTCCCATATTGTTTTCGTCGAAAATGACCGCGCCCATCGATGAAAGTTCACCGACAATCTTCTCGACATCGGAGCGAAGAGCGCCGTATATTCCGAACGAGCCCGTCATGGCATAATCCGGATTTTGCGGGGGAATCAAGAACACCACGGTAATGCCCTGAGCCTTCGCCAATTCGACCAAATCCCTGAGCATGCCAAGGTTCTTCACGACTATCGCATCTGTCGCACGCATGGTAGTCGTATCGTGCATCACGTTCGGCGAGCCCCACCCATTTGCAGGCAACAGGAACTCCCCGAGCTTGGCGGGGCTCGTCATCTGCGACTGCGGCTTAGGAACCTCGCTCACGAGTTTCTCGAACCCCGTAGGGACACCATCTTTCCAGAAGGCGTGAGATTCATCGTAGCGGTAGCCAGGAACACTCCCGAACACAATCTGCCAGGAGGCTGCTTCCGTCACCCACAAGAAGTCAATCGACGTCTCGAGCACGAGATACTTGAGTTTCGGCAAGTGCGGCAAGACATAATTCCTGGCAAGGAAATCCATCCCATAGATATCGCCCGAAGAGAAAGCCATGTTCACCATTTTCTGCGTCATTACCCATGGGGCATGGACCCCATACATGGTACGGGAACTCCCTAGCGCGACCGCAGTAACGGAATCGCGCTGCTTCCAGAAATTTTCCATCTGCACGCGGAGTTCCAGCACAAAGAACGGTGCACCCGCGGTATAGTAGACACCGGCGCTGTCCAAGTCGAGAATCGGGTCAAGATCTTCTCGGCCAAAGGTATCACGCCACATTACCGGATGCCACAGTTCATCGCCACCGACAAGGTCCAGGATATCGCCCGTAAACGCATTCACCAAGGCAACCCTCTTGTGGGCACCGTTTACGTTCGTGAGTGTCGCCACAAAAACGGAATCCGAGCCCAGCACCCACTCCGTATGGTCGAACGAGTAACCTTCAGGTGCTTCTACAGATAAAATAATTTTACCCGTGCTATCGGCTACAAAAGCCCGTTCATGCACGCCGTAAGGCTCCCCGGCAAAGGCCGTTCCCGTTTCGCTTGCAAAGTCGAGGAACAGCGTATAGTTTGCACCTCCCCCGCTCAACGACACGTTGCAGGCTTGCTCGCCATTGTACCAGACTTCATCGGTGCCATTCACGCGGGAACGCAGCAACCTTGCTCCCGTCACCGCCAGGTTTCCGTTTTCAGAAATTCCGCCGTGATAGGCGCCATCGAAAAGTTTTTCGGGCACCCCGAACTTTCCTCCGGAGAATTTCACCTGCCATGTGCTAGATGCGAAAAACGTAGAATCGATCTTATTGTTCCCCGCATTCGTCACATACACAAGAACCGTATCGCTATCCGGAAGCACACGCCACCGCGGGATAGCCGCCTGTTCTACATTCAGTTCCACAAGGTCTCCGCCATCGAGCGGGTACACATACACACTTGACTTGCCAGAAACGCCCTCCAGCCCTGTACAGAAAGCAAGCCAGTTGCCATCGGGTGAAATATCCGGGTGATACGCAGAAATTCCAAGATCAAGGTTCTCTACGATGGGCGCGCCCGCCACCGGGTAGTACAGATACACGAGCGATTGCGAAGCATCGTCACGGAGCACGAGTTTCGACCGGAATCCCCCATCAAAGCGGCGCACATCCTTGGTCTGTGCCAGTATCGACACCGCCGAGCCGTTCATGCGACCCTCGTTATCGAGCTTGCTAGGATTCGGGATAGCGCCAAAGGCAAGCCTGAAACCGATGTAGTCGGCCTTCGAAGACGACGTTACCGTATAGATGTCGCCGCGCTTGAAAATCTGAATCTCGGAAGGGGCATCGCGGAAACTGCCGCCCTTTACGACGCGTTCGTCCAGCAGGTTGTTCCCCTGCACGCCGATGTAATCAAGGACTTCCATTGAAACGAACTGCACAAGCGCATCTTCGACCCATTCCTTCGCATTCCCCGCCATGTCGCACAGGCCGAACTTATCGACGTGCGACAAGCAAACCTTGTGGAGTTTATAGTCGGAACTTAGCGAATTCCACGAATTATCCGGATTCCAGTCTTGGCTTGCGGCATAGGACCATTCCGCTTCCGTTGGCAGGCGGAATGCCGCCCTGGACGCATCAAACACCAAGTCCTCTAGCCCCGTGCATGCACCATTATCGTCAAAGGTTGCCTTCGTATAGGTGTAGGCGGTATCGAAACTTCCGGCCTTGCTTAGTTTGTTCGCATACAGTACGGCATCGAAATACGTCACATCCGTCGCCGGCAGGGAATCCCCGCAATCCAATCCCATCTCTCCGCACGTCACCTCGTGCGCATCAAGCCAGAAATCGTAATCGAAACTAGCGACCATCGTGGGGCGGTCCTTTACCGAAGCCGCCTCGTCGTCGGTACCGAGAGTCACCGAATTTCCATTCGCATGGATAAACACGAAACCCTTCTCCGTCAAATATTCCCGCAACCTCGAATCTTCATTTGCCGAATAGACCGAGTCCGAATTCGAGCAGCAACAAAGGCTCAAGGCGCACAGAAAGGCAACGGCAGACAACAGGAAACGCATATTGCAGAATATAAAAATTTCTAGTTTTTGCCACGATGTATACCGAACCGAAATTCCTCGCAATGAAGGAGACCTCCAAGGCAAAACGCATGGCGGAACTCCTGCGCGTCATCATACTGCAGCTGGGCGACGACGTGCCCCGCGCAAGGCGCGAATTCGAGACGTATGCCGGCTGGATGAAGTTGCCCGAAGAGGAGCGCCTGACCGGCAAGAACCAGGCACAGATGATCGACCTGTACAAGACATTCCGCACGCGGGCGGGCCTCGGGTTCGAACGAGACATCTACCTGGAGCAGGAACCGGGGGACCGCGAAATTGCGAACGAGAAACCCATCCCGTTCGCCGTGCTAGTGCACAACCTGAGGAGCGCCTTCAATGTCGGCTCCATCATCAGGAGCACGGACTGCTTCGGGCTCGAAGGAGTCCACCTGAGCGGCTACAGCTGCGGGCCCGACCACGTGACCGTGAAGAGCGCCGCCCGCGGGTGCCAGGAATGGATCCCCATCAAGCGCTGGGAATCGCCCTTCGACTGCGTGAAGTGGCACAAGGAAAACGGCTACGAGATTATCGCGCTCGAGACCGGCGAAGACATCCCGAGCATTACCGATGTGAAATGGCCCGAAAAAGGCCTCATCATCCTCGGGAACGAGGAACTGGGAATCGCCCCCGAACTCATGGCGGAGGCGACGATGAAGGTGACCATCCCGATGGCTGGCCGCAAGGCGAGCATGAACGTCGCCGGAGCGTTTGCCATCATGGCGTTCTGCCTACGGAGCAGGAGCGGGCGCTAGAGCCTTCACCGCTTCGGTCAGGCGGTCAATTGCCTGGATGAGTTCATCCATCTTGGCTTCGCTCACACCACCCTGTACAACGGTCGCGGCATTGGCGGCAGCAGCGGCAGCTTCGGCAACAGGCTTTGCAGATTCCTTCACGGGAACCTTGCCGAGCCAGATATCCGGCCAGCGGTCGTTACCCGTGTGGTAGGTAATGCGGGTCGCAGTTTCCACCGGTTCGCCAATCTTCCAGATGTATAATTCGTAGTCGAACAAGTCGTGGTCGTGGCCCTTGTCGGTAGCACCCCACACGAGCCACTTGCCGTCCGGAGAAAGACGCGGGAAATATTCGTGGCTGCGGCGGCCGGGCAGGTCCATCAGCTTCACGTTCTTCGGGATACCGAAGAAACCGACCTTTTCAATCTGCTTGCCGTCCTTGGCAGAGAACCACAAAATTTCACTCGGGGCAGCCGTACCGCCGTTACCCGTCGGGTTTACGCGATAGAGCTTGCTGCCGTCAAAGTTCCAGTCGATCTGGCAGCCGTCGCCGGACTTGGTCCAAGCATTTTTCGACAAATCCCACACGCCTGTTTCGCGCATGGAACCGCGGAGCGTAATCGCGAGGTGCTTGCCGTCGGGACTCATGTTCGGTTCCTGCAGAATCACGCCGGATTTCTTGAAGGCCACCTCGCCATCAAGCACGAGCGTTTCAGCCTTGCTCGCGAGGTCCATCGTAAAGACCTTCCCTGCGCGGCTGAACACAATAGACTTGCCGTCGGGCCTCCAGGTGCCCCACGTGGCGTTATCGACCACCTTGCGGGCGTTCTCGCCCGAGATATCGACCATCCACAGGTCCCACTTTTCGGGGTAGTTCGCATCGTTTTCAGGAACCCACCCGCCCTTGCTGCGGTTAAACAGCACCGTGGCGCCATCCGGAGAAATCCTCGGGAACCAGTCCACATTGTCGCCCTGCGTCAAGGCACGCGGGTTCGTGCCGTCGGCGTTCATAATCCAGATATCATGGTGGCTGTTCGCACGGCTAGTCGCCCACACGATAGCTCCTTCGAGCTTACCCTTGAGGGCATCGAGAGCCTTCTGCTCCTCGGCTGTCGGGTCCACGGCGGCACCCGTCGGGGCTCCCTGCTGGGCAAATGCAGAAGTTGCGGCAAATGCCGCGCATGCACAAAACTTCACAATCTTATTCATACCTTAAAAATACAAAAAAAATTTTGTACCGACGGCTTATTTCAGAGTTTCCAGCAAAGAATCAAGTCGGGCCGTATAGCGGAGGGCCCCTTCCTTGGACACATGGATCATGTTGTACGCCATATCGTCCCCATAGTCATGTTCACCCATCTTATTCTCATCGAAAATAAGGATTTCGTCTTCTTCCAACAGGGTAATTATTTTTTCGGCAACATTCCTATCCGGGCCAAAATAGTCAAAACTCTCCGTTTCCCTATACTGCGGATTGCGTGGAGTAATATTCATAAAGAACTTAACGCCCTGCGCCTCCAACGTAGACTTCAGGTCCTTAATAAGCTGATGCACCGCCTTAAAGGACGGTTCCGAAGTGTACATCCATATCAGTTCACCATATATCTCGGGTTCCCCCCATTCTCTGGTCGGCAAAAGGAACGTGTCGTCAAGATAATCCGAAGAGAACATGTCCCGCTTGAATTCCTTTTGCTTCGCTTTTTCAACGATGGCATCAAATTGCTTTTGCAAATGTGTTTCATCGTACTTGTATCCCGGAGAATTCTCGTACAGATCTTTCCACATGTCCTTTTCCATATGGAAAAGAAATCCGGGAGTAAGTTCTACCGAAACCACTTTCAACGACGAAGCGTAAGGAATTATGTAGTTCTTGATCAGGAAAAGGAACCCGTGAATATCTCCCAGCGTGTACGACATGTTAAACGCCTTGAACGCCTTGACGGAATCTTCGACAAGCGCATTGAGCGTCATGGAACTGCCAAAAGCCACATATTCGATATCCTTGTGACTGGACCAGAACTGCGACATCTTGTACGCAAGTTCAATGGCGGAGGTCTTGAACTCGTACTCCCCTTCCGGGTCGTAGTAGACTCCTGCGCTATCCGATGACGCAGTCTCCTTTTGCGGGTTTCCATAGACCCATAGATTCGGATGCCAGAGTTCCACAGACGATGCAATTTCCAGCATACTTGAATCAGTCAGATTTACAAGCACAATCTTGGAATGCGCTCCCTGCGCATTCACCAGCGTCGCCACGACGCTTTCCGAAGATGCCTCCGGGGAATAGGATGTGCGCGAGACCCACTCCGCATGGTCAAACGATTCACCCGCAGGGGCAGGAATTGCCTGAACGAGAGCCCCCGTACTATCGGCCACAAGGAGCATTTCGTGCGTAGAATAATCCGTACCGGCAAACTTGCGCCCTGTTTCCCCGGCAAAATCCAGGAATACAGTGCGTTTTTTTCCGTCATGCGAAAGGCTCACGTTGCACGCCTGTTCGCCGCCATACCAAACGGTGTCCTTCGCATTTTCTTCCAATGTCGAATTCTTTGCGGCAATCCGTGCCCGCAAAAGGCGCGCGCCCGTTACCGCCAAGCGACCATCCTCGCTCACACCCCCATGGTACGCCCCGTCAAAAAGTTTCTGCGGCGTACCGAACTTAAAATTGCCGAATTTTACCTGCCAGGTACTTGCAGACTTGAACGAGGATTCTTCCTTGTTATTGCCGGCATCGGTTACATAGACAATCACCGTATCGCCGTTATCCAAGACACGCCAGCGCGGTATGGATGCAGATTCCACATTCAGCTTGACAAGTTTCGAGCCTACCTGGTCCAGTCTACGCACATACACAGACGATTTTCTGCTGACGCCTTCCAAACCCGTACAGAACGCAACGAACTTTCCATCAGGCGAAATCTCCGGATGGTAAACATCCAGCGTGTCGTGGATTTCCGTAGCGCTTAGCGCCCCCGTAGAGAAATCCACATAAGCAAGGTTCCCCGAAAGGTCGTTACGGAAGGCCAGCTTCACATTGTTTGTCCCGAGTGCTGCCCCGAGCGTAGAAGCCCTCGTAAGAACATTGATGCGGCTATCCGTAAGAGACCCATCCGCGTTCAGCCAAAGCGCATCGGGAATACTGCCGTAAGCCAAACGGAATCCGACGTAATCCGCTCGCGAAGAAGAAGTTACCGTATAGACGTCCCCTCGCCCATGAAGACTCATGCTTTTGGGAGAATCGTTATAGCTGCCGCCTTTCACTACCCTTTCGTCAAGAGATCCTCCGTCCGCCGCGCCAATGAAATTAGAGATAGTCGTATCCAGGAAATTTCCCAGCCAGTCGTTTACCCATTCAAGCGCGTTCCCGCCCATATCGCAAAATGCGCTATCCCGCGCCGCGGAGTCAAGCGTACTGACATCGTCCGCAGAGCACACCTTGTGCAGGGCCCTACCGGAATTTTCTGAATTCCACCCTTTCTTGGGATCCCATCTTTCGCCCGCCGCCATGACCCATTCCGTCTCTGTCGGGAGCCTGTATGCATCCACATCCGGACGAAACATCAAACCTTCAAGCCCGCTACATCTTCCGTCGCTGTCAAAAGACGCTGACTTATAGGTATAGGCAGTATCGAAATGTTTCATTTTGCTTTTTGCATTTGCAAAGAGTACAGCATCGTAGTAAGAGACTCCCGTTATCGGGAAATACTGCGAATCGCTGGGGACGCTCCTTCCGATTTTCCACTTTCCTGGAACCGTGACAGAATCAACAACCATCTTGAATTCGCGTCTAGTCACCTCGTTCTTCCCTAAGTAGAAATCATAGGTCAACGAAACCTTCATCGAAGGGCGTTCCCTTGCCGGAGCGGTCGAATCGTTCGTTCCGAGCGTGACAGTCTTCTTAGCCGTTTCAACCAGGCGCATCCCTGTAAACAACTCCTCCAGAGGCGTTTCCTGATATTGCGACCGGATAATACTTGTAGCACCATGTTCACGCCCCGAAGAATCACAAGAGCACAGGATAGCGAGAAGGCTACCCAGCACAAAAAGCACTATCTTGTGACCCAGGGAAAAAGTCATGAACGGCGAACACTCCTAGATACAGTCAAACCAACAGAAAGAATATAGCAACATAGCAAACGTATTTTTGCTAAATTTTCCCTGTCAGCAAACAAAACTTCAAGAAATAACCATCATGAAACACTTATTTGTTATCGCGACGGCGAGCGCCGGCAAGATTAGGGATTTCGCGCACATTCTCGGCACCGATCACTACGAATTCAAGACGCTGAAGGACATCGGATTCGACGAAGAAATCGTGGAAGACGGAAACTCGTTTGCTGAAAATGCCATCATCAAGTCGAACACCACGGCACGCTGGCTCGCCAAGCGCGGAATCGAGGCAACAGTCCTTGCCGACGACTCCGGGCTCGAGGTTTTTGCATTGAACGGGGAACCGGGAATCTACAGCGCACGCTACAGCGGCGACCACGGGAACGACGGCGCCAACAACGACAAGCTGATGAAAAAACTCGAAGGCGTCGAAGACCGCAGGGCCCGCTACTTTTGCGCGCTCTCGTACCAGACGGTTAAGCCTTGCGACGTTGCATTAAACGGCGCGGGTTCAAATAGCGACGAGCAGGTTTTAAACGGCGCCGGGACTCGGGTCGGCGACTTCATCGTGAGCGAACCGCAGATTTTCGAAGGCGAATGCCGCGGAAACATCAACTACGCTCCCGTTGGCGACATGGGTTTCGGCTACGACCCGCTCTTTGTCCCTGACGGCGAAAGCCGCACCTTCGCGCAGATGGAACTCGAAGAGAAAAAAGCCATCAGCCACCGCGGAAACGCCATCCGCGCCCTGAAAAAAGCGCTGGGGAAGTAGATTCAGCGGCGACA
>JAEEGJ010012420.1_pt1 | contig 21080 bp, 22 predicted proteins | sample 8958761 | NCBI WGS metagenome assembly JAEEGJ01 (sample SAMN16246546, study PRJNA631951) | gut metagenome | biome: gut microbiome; feature: rumen; material: RS-attached | host: Bos | place: Iran: Karaj | collected 2018-10
TGTTACTACCGTTATCGCATCCATCGCATGAGAACGAGCAGCCACGGACTTCTCTACTGATCAGACCGTAAGAGTCGAAGCACAGGCAGTCATTGACCAGCCATATGGCGACGGACATGCTACTGAAGCAGGAAACGTAGCTCATACAGACATTACTGCGATTACTGCAATGAACGGAACTATGGCTAATACTACCAAGGATTATGGTGCAACGGTCTTTACTCTTGCCGGAGTAAACAGCACAACTGACGTAACCGCATTCTCATTTGATTACACAGGCGGTATAATTACAGGCGGAACCGTAACTATCAAGGGACATACTTACACCCTTTCCGGCGGTCAGTGGTCTGCAACCTGATAAGCCCAAACCCATAACTTAACCTCATTCTCCCCCGCAGAATAGTCTGCGGGGGATTTTTTATGACAAATTTTAAAATAACATTCGCTTTGCGTTGACGAGATTTTATACCAAATGTATTATTAATAACGGTGCAGGGCACTACATATAGTTGCCTTCCCATACAATCGATAATCCGCAGAGAATCGCTGCGGATACGCAATTTCAGGAGGATAATATGTCAGATTCCAAAAAAACGATCCTCGGAGAACAGGGCATTTACGACGCTAAAACCCTCGGAACTCCCAAAATGCTGATTCTGGGCCTTCAGCACATGTTCGCAATGTTCGGCTCAACCGTTCTCGTTCCTCTTATTACCGGCCTCAGCGTTTCAGCTACACTTCTTTTTGCCGGTCTCGGTACTCTTTTATTCCATTTAATTACCAAGAAGAAAGTTCCCGCATTCCTCGGCTCATCCTTCGCATTCCTTGCAGGATACGGCACCATCGCAGGTCTCGCCATCGCCAAATCAAACGGCGAAATGATGACCTCAGAAGAGCTTCTCCCTTATGCATGCTTCGGAGTAGCACTTGCCGGACTTCTCTATCTGGTACTTGCACTTCTTTTCAAAGTATTCGGCGCTAACCGCGTCATGAAATTCTTCCCTCCCATCTTTACAGGCCCCATCATCATAGCAATCGGACTTAACCTCTCCAAATCAGCTATCGACAGCTGCTCATCAAATTGGCCTATCGCTCTCGTAGCTATTCTTGCCATCATAATCTGTAACATCTGGGGTAAAGGAATGATCAAGATCCTTCCCATCCTCATCGGTGTTATCGCTTCTTATGTAGTAGCGGCTATCACAGGCAACGTTGATTTCTCCGGAGTTGCCGCAGCTCCTTGGGTTGGACTTCCCGTTAAGTATTCAAACACCGTATTCTCAATCTTCACCAATTCCAAGAATGTCGGTACCGATATCCACAACGGACTTCTTATCACCGCAGCAATCACCATCGTTCCCATTGCTATCGCAACTATGATGGAGCACATCGGAGACGTATCCGCTATCTCCTCAACTGTAAACCGTAACTTCATCAAGGATCCCGGACTTCACAGAACTCTTACCGGCGACGGACTTGCAACCACCATCGCTTCACTTTTCGGAGCACCTGCAAACACCACCTACGGCGAGAATACCGGAGTTCTTACTCTTACCAGAGTATTCGATCCTTTCGTAATCAGACTTGCTGCATACTTTGCAATCCTCATGTCCTTCTGTCCCAAGTTTGCAGCGATCATCGAGGCAATGCCTTCAGCAACCGTCGGCGGTATCTCTCTTGTACTTTACGGAATGATCTCCGCAGTCGGAGTACGTAACATCGTTGAGACTCAGGTTGATTTCACCAAGAGCAGAAACGTTATCATCGCAGCTCTCATCCTTGTACTTTCAATCGGAATCAACTTCTCCTCAGCAGGAGCAATCGCTTTCAGCGTAGGAAGCGCAAACATCGCTCTTTCAGGTCTTGCAGTCGGATCACTTGTAGGTATTCTTCTCAATGCGATCCTTCCCGGCAAGGACTTCAACTTCAATGAAGAAGCAGGCTCCGAAACAGGCGCAGACCTTTCAGGTATCAGCGAAAAAGAGATCAAGAATAAATAAGAATCTGAACATAATAAATCAACTCCTTACCAAGTATCCAAGGTAAGGAGTTGTTTTTTTATTCAATGATTCATTCGATTACAGGATGGGATAACTCTTTAAATCCGCCTTTTGTATTGATGGTAACCGATTTTCCCGAGTTGATATACTCATCTATAAGTACCTCATCAGAAAGATACCCATCCATCGTCGAAACAAATAAACCGGATATATCATCTGTAAGTTCCAATTCAACAGTCTGTCCGTTCATGATCCTTGTTCCGATACGATCCAGTTCCTCTACATCAAGCCTTGCGATAGGGAATCCTGCTTCCGACATATTGCATGCATCCCCTTCAAGTCCGAATTCTGACATAAACTCAGCCTTGGATTTTTTAAAGACAATCCAATATGGCATCATTGCACCGGCGAATTTCTTTTTTCTTGTTATTACAATCTTTTTCATACTCGTATTACTGATAAATTAAAAGCTCTCTATAATGTATTTTACTCCAACGCAGCCGCATTCATCAATTCCGCAAATTGATCACCAGCAATGCTTTTGTGTTTGTCATGTATACCACCTAATCTATAAAAATGTTTTCTGTTTCTTTGGAGATAGAAACATTAAAAGAGCTCATCAAGAAGTATATAGTAATCGATTTTTTCCATATCAGGTTCTATACCCAGTTCTTTGAACAGAAGGCCGGGATCGATACCGGAATATACCTTGCCGTATGTACCGTCGAAGTTATGTCGGAGGCTCCTGTAGCACATAGCGATATCCTCCCACTTATCGGCAATACCGCAGTTACCCATATCGATAAATCCGCTTATGTCACCGTTATCAATAAGAATATTGGGAAGGCAAAGATCTCCGTGAGACAATACAGGCTCATAGGATGGCCTGTTGTTCTGAAGCCATGTAAGGAGTTCCCTCGGATCCTTGAACCTCCCACTCTCACCGAAAGTATCAGGCTCGGCATCACTTATATCCACAAGGTCATTCTCTACTCTGTATTCTGCTTTCGGAAGTTCGCAGTCAAGATCCTTTGTCACAGGGCAATCCTTTATATCAATGCTCCATAGCATCTTTATCGCCTTGGCAAGGAGGGGGATCAGTTCATCCGGGTGCTCCATATAGTATTTATCGCAGGACATCTTTCCTTTGATCCTTGTCATGAGAAGATATCTGTGATGATTATCTTCTACGAATGATATGACCTTGGGTGCAGGGAGCTTGCCTTCGAGCCAGCGCATCATCAAGGCTGCATCTCTGTCATCGGAAGACTTATCCGTTATCTTCAGCACCAAATCATCGAATATAAGTATCTTCGATCCCGACTTACCTATATCGTCTATCGTGTATTCTTTGCCTTCAATATGTTTTCTTATTTCTTCCGGCAGGCTCTGTATCAAGCTGTCCATAATCAACTACACCTTATCCGATTTAATGTATTGTTATGTTTTAATTCTGTTCATACGAGATGACCAAATTAAAACCGGCACTCATGCTCGTAGATACCAACTCAATAGATTGCCCACATTCGAGTTCAAGCTTTTCTATAGGTTCGGCATCAAGATTAATCGTACCATCATCGTTCGGTTCAACCATATGTCCTTCTATTGTGAGAACAATTCTGCTTTCATTAACCGATTTTACTTTGATCTTTACGAAATGACCATCATATACCACATCTCCCTTTTGAAGAGGAGTGATTATTCTCGGATCATATGTTGAAGAGCCCTGCTCACTCCAACTCGTTTCCTGAATGGAAAGCGAAGCCTGTACCGGTTCAGAATTTCCGCACCCGGATAGAAATGACATTATAAACAGGATTATCACGACACTTAAAATGTGCATTGTTTTCTTCATTGCGACAATACTCCCTTTATCACGCGATTCTCTTCAAGAAGAAATACTCTGAATAACCATCATCAGCATTATCATATTGCCCAACACATTTATATCCCAACGCCTCGTAAAAATCTTTCCCCTGCCAATCAAACGTATCCAGTCTTATGGTATTGACACCCATTTCAAGCGCTCGTTTTTCCATTTCGCGTATCAAACGTTCTCCAATACCTTTTCTTCTATATTCCTCATCAACAAACACAGTGGAAACATAAATAAATCTGAAATTTTATATTTCTACCTCAAAAGGTGATTCGACATCAAAAATATCACTGTAGAACCCAAACCAGCTAAAGCCTTCCACCAGGCATTTCACATTGTAGCTATCTTCCTCATCGAAATCGAATTCTTCACCGGCAGTCTTCATCACCTCAAAGGTATCGATGATATTTTCCAACAATACTACATTGACCATCAGTTCCAGATGTTCTAGTTCTTCATCGGTTATGGAACACTCAGTCCGATATCCGTTAATGACTGTCTGCATATATTTTTCCATATATGCCAGTCTTTCATTCGCGTTATTATTCCAAGCAATCCACCCAAGACCATGAGACCATAAATTGGCAATATCATATAAATACCAGCAAGTACGGCAGTTATCAAAATCAAATACATTGATCTTCCCTGTATCATACTCAATGTTATAGTTCCCATCGCTATAGTCAAAGTGAACCATTCCATAGTTTTCGGAGCTCTGCGAAAGTTTGCGCAGTTCCTCCAGAATTCCATGCAGCCTGTCTTTTACAAGGCGCCCCATCTTCATATGTAAACAAAAGAAATCATCCGGGATAAGGCTCTCGAAATAGTCTTCATTGTACTTCTCGAAGAAATCAAACCGCTTATGAATCGGTCTGTAGTGCTTTGAAAGTGCATGTATTTTCCCCAAAACCTTGCCGGTAAGGTAGAAATATTCGTCTATCGGAACTCCATCAATATACCGGTAGCCATGATCGGCTATCTGGTCACCTTTTGCAGTCTCGAACATGGTCACTGCCTTCTCATCGATAATTTCAATGCGATTACCTTTCCCTGAGGGAATGGAATCTGCCACGCCGGCTCCACCTTCAGAAAGATAATGTACATACTCGATTTCCGCCTCATAATCCTCAATGCTTCTATCTGAAAGAGAAGACACTCTGAGGACCGAATCAGTTCCAATCATAAATACCAGATTCCTGCCGCCTTCATGCCCTGGGCCTTCTCTGGCAGAGGCGGTATCGAATCCGTAAAGCTGTGCCGCTTTTATTAAAATATCTTTTATCATCATATGACTACTTCCCATTTAAAACCGTTCGCCTTTTACATATCTTTTTTTCAGCTTTTCAACCTTTATTATTCTAACATAATTCATGACGATATCAACGTGATTATGCATAGTCAAACTTTCACACACTTTGCTTCCAGTATATGTTAAGATAGCCTTCGGCGAACTTTGCGCCGCATATCTCCATATCCGAGAATTCTGCCGGCAAAGGGAAACAACGGCTTTCATTTTTTACGCTGACTGACAGCTCACGGCCAAGCTGCTTAAGATCCAGTTCGTCCTTCTCTGCGAAAGGCAGATATATACTGAGTGTTTTCTTTTGTTTATCAACTATGTAGATCTCTTTCTTAAAGAGTACTTCATCAGGATCAGTATCACCGTATATCTTTCCTCCGATATTGCAGAGTACCTCAAGTGTGCGCAGTTCCTTATCCTGCAGTTCCACATAGAACTTCGGCACTTCACTGAAGCTCTCCTTTATCTCCTTAAGCCCTTCTTCCTGCAGCTTTATCCATTTACTGAAATAACCTTCCATCGCTTTATCGGGATAAATATGGTTTACGATCACCGCATCAACATTGTAACGGAACAGATACAGACAGGTAAAGTTTCTCTTTGCTTCACTGATTACTATCTTTTCCGGAGTAGTCACTACTCTGAGGCTCACTACATCCCTGTTAAGCAATAACTTCTGCAGACGCTGCATTTTATCCATCAGGTATTCTATATCATCAAACACGTTATCTTCGGGCATGGGTATCTTTGCGAGCTTTTCTACAACAGGACCTACTGCCTTTACACCTTTCCTTTTTACCGGGAGCACTTTATTTATCAGTCCCGAGAGCCTCTCGGGATACTTAAGCAGCTGCAGCGTTTCTCCCGTCGGCGCGCAGTCTACGATCAGCGTATCGTACTCACCGTTTTCATAAACCTCCAGGATCTTAAACATCGAGAAGAGTTCCTCAAGCCCGGGAAATACCAGCAATTCTTCAACTTCTATTCCGCTTCCTCCTTTAAGAGTCAGCAGTTCTTTGAAATATCCCCGTATGTTTCCCCAGCTTTTCTCGCTCTCATATACCGAATCGATCTCAAGCCCATAAAGTCCTTCCATGATCTCCATCGGTTCTTTCCCGAGTTTTATGTCAAAGGAATCTCCGAGACTGTGGGCCTGATCCGTGCTCATCACCAGCACTTTCTTTCCGTCCTCTGCGATCCTGCAGGCAGTTGCTGCTGCCATGCTGGTCTTTCCTACTCCGCCTTTTCCCGTATATATAATGATCCTCATATGCTTATCCTCTCTGTTATGAAATATCTATCTTTTCTGTCTTATGTTTCTTCTCGCTTTCTTTTTCAGTCGTTTCCATGCACTCTTTAACCATCAGCTTTATCTCATTACCTATCACATCCATATGTTTTAACATCCTCTCGGGGAAAAGCGCGCGTATGGCCTTCTTCTGATACTTCGCTGCTTCTTTTAACCTGTTTATCATCATCTCACTCATCCTCCTTTACAAATGATACATGCAATACTCCGTCTTCAAACTTTGCTCCCGCCACACTGTATGTGCGCAGGATATTCGGAAGCGGTATATTTCTTTTGAAGTTTCCCATCTTTATCACTATATCCGTTGTACCCTGATACAGATCTATTTCTCTCTTTTCCGCTCCCGGTATATGTATGTCAAGCTTGTATCCCTCCTTAGTCTGTTCAAAATTCTCACGTTCTGTGATCACCTTTGAGTCAAATACCTCATCTGACTTTAGTACATCCTTTACTATCCTTCTTATATTTTCCTCACCTTTCAGTTCCTCGTCATACCAGGGTATCTCATATATCGGAAGAGCTGCGAAGCTTTCTTTTAATTCTTCTATATATCCTTTCTGAAGCTGAATCCATCTGTCAAAAAAATCGTTACCTATATCCTTAGGAAGTATGCGGTTGATATAAAGCCCATCAACATTAAAGTTGTAAAGGTTCATATACATGTAATTTCTTTTGGTCTCCTCGATCACCATCTTCTCCGGTGTCGTTACTATCCTGACACTCGTGATCTCCCTGTCCTTTAAGAGTTCCTGCAGTTCCATAAGTTTCAGGAACATCTTTTCTATCTCATTCATGGCTTCCTTATTCGGCATCTCCACGGAAAAGAGTTTTTTGGAAAAGGGTGCAAGGATTCTTACACCTACTTTTCCGATAGGGAAAAGTTTTTCCATATACCAGGCAAGCAGTTCTGGAAACTTGAGCAGCGATAAGGTTTCACCTGTGGGCGCACAGTCAACTATCATCCTTTCATACTTTGCCGATCTGTATATCTCCGCTATCTTCATAAGTGAGAATAATTCCTCCATTCCCGGTATCATTCCCACGACCTCGTCGTCATCCACCATCTGCAGCAGCTTTTTCACGTAATCCATATATTCATGAAAGTCGTTTTCCATCACGTATTCGGGATCGATCTCGTATATGTCAAGCCCGGGCCTTACAGTCACAGCTTCTTTTCCCGGCTTTATTCCGAAGATATCTCCGAGATTATGCGCCATATCAGTGCTGATCAGCAGGGTCTTCTTTCCTTCTTCGGCACTTTTTAACGCATGGGCTGCTGCCACGCTGCTCTTTCCTACTCCGCCTTTTCCGGTAAAAATATATATCCTGTTCATATCCTTCTCCTTTCGAATAGTTCCACTCTCGAAGTATTTACCTTTTCTTATGGGCAGCATCCCTGCTGCCCTCATATGTCACTCTATCGTGATCTTTCTCACCTTTTTCGGCGTTTCTTTTTTACTCTTGTCCTCTTTTAGCACCTTCTTTACCTTCTCAGTCATTTTGAAAAACAATGCTATCTCTTCATCCGTAAGCTCGCTGAATATCCGGGTACCGTAACGTATCATCTCGGCAGTGAGAAGCTTGAACTGTTTTAGTCCCTTATTGCTGAATCTGATCAGCACCACCCGCTTGTCTTCTTCGGATCTGCTGCGTTCTATCAGTCCCCTCTTTTCCAGTCTGCCTACCAGCCCCGTCGCCGTATTCAGCGGCACATGTATGTACTCGGCGATCTCGGTCATATTCACTTCTTCTTTCCGGTAAAGCAGCCAGAAGATAAGTATCTCGTTCTTGCTGCATTCCAGGAATACGTTCTCCCACAGTTCCGACGAGATCAGTTCCTTTACCTCATCCACATAGCCGATTATGGTTTGGAACACGTCCTTCTGTATGCCGAATTCTTCAAAGTTCATGCGGATCTTTTCCTCTCCCCAATTACTTCCTCTCTCGAAGTAATTTAATTCTACACCCGAAGTATTTTTCTGTCAAGTCTTTTCACTGTAATTCCAGCCGCATCAGCACCAGCTCCTGCCAGCCGCTTATCCTTGACTTAAACCCCTTCGGATTTCTTCCGTATTCAACAAACCCTGCACTCCTGTATAAAGAAAGCGCAGTTTCATTGTCTGCCACGGCTTCCAGCTCCAGCTGTGTATAGCCCGCTTTTTTTGCGCATTCTATGCAAGCTGAAGTGAGCCCCCGTCCGATACCAAGGCCCCAGTAGTCTTTATCTATACTTATGCCGAAAGATGCTCTATGCCTTAATTTGTCCACGTTTTTGATACAGCTAATACCCGCGTTCCCGACTATCTTTCCGTCGATTTCGGCTATCATCTCTATACCGCGTTCATCATCCGTCATATTATCAAGAAACTCTCTTTCTTCATCAACCATGATAGACATCTCATCTGTATAGGTAGTCAGGAAATCTGTCTGTTCATGGGTTGCGATAAAAACCGAAAGCACGTCTTCCGCATCTTCTCCGGTCCCGTTCCTGAGTATGCATTCTCTTCCGTCTTTCAGTGTAATGATCTTTTTGTATATCATCGTTTATACCCCTTCATTTCGCAGCTTTTTCCGACGTATATTATTCTATCATAGTTTGACTGCCATAAAACTTTTCTTTTCATCCGTATAAGAGAAAGATGCATACAAGCTTGCCATCGACACTTCGGAATACGAAGCTTCAAAGGCAACGGATGGCGTCACTTTTCCGCGATAAACTATACCCGCGTCATGGATAAATATAATATCTACGGAGAAGTTGAAGAAGCCGGTGTATTTAACGATATCACACCTGCAGATGTAAGCTTAAATACATATTCACCTAACAATGGCCATAATCTGTCCCTGTATATGCAAAGCAGCAATCTCGGAGAATTAGCGGAAAGCGATTACCGTGCCGAATACGGAAACTACAGCGTAGACTTCAGGATCAGTGAGCTGCTGTTTATTGTTGATTGATGCAGATGACGAAACCCTCACAGCTCTTTTGTCACGCACATACTATGAGGGTGCCTTGTCAAATTATCTTCCGGTATAACTTGCTATCTCTTTCCCATCAGATGTCACCTGCATCCATATGCTCATTATCCAGATCATTTGAAGCCCGGATGGAATATCAAGCTCAGTCTTTCAAAACGAGATATTCCCTGAGCTCCAAGCTCATAGTGCCACTGATTTGTTCTCCTGTCATCAAGTTGATTCCTTCTATGTTTGATAATTCTATACTATTTGAGGATAGATTCAGGTAAAATTCATAGGTTGCATTCTTCCCGATTCTTTTATGATATTCAATTCCTGCAGGTATATCTTTTGTGCCTATGCCTGCTTCCTCCAGCAGTATTCTGATAAAATCACCCAGATCATCCGTTGAGCACCTGGCCGCCTGGTAATACGCTTTTCCATTCCCGTAGTTTTTACACGTTATGGCTGCCGAGTCCTTATAGAAATCCTCCGTATAAGTTCCCAATATCTGTGCATCTTTTACTCTCAGTATTTCAGCATAATCCTTTACTTCAAACACCGTGTCCATACCCTTGTATGTGATACGTATACCGTTTTTATCCGACGGATACAGTGTATCGATTTCTTCACTGATGACCCCCAGTAGCTCGTGCAAGCCATCCCCCGGGAATCCTCCCTGATAGCATAAACAATTCTCATTAACGTATCCACTGATATAAGTTATCAGCACAGTTCCACCATTTTTAACAAATTCCGCCAGTTTCCCGGCAATGTTGTCTTTTAGCATAAAAAGCATGGGAACGATGATCAGCTTATAATCGCTCAGTTCATCAGCGGTTGAAATAACATCTGCCTCAATTCCGAATTCCATTAGCTTTACTCAATAATCCCTGCAGGTAGAATCATATTTCTTTGTCGAACGGCCAAAAGCCCCGGCTCCGTCAACAGCCCACCAGTTATCCCATTCGAAGATGATCGCTACTTCATTGTTTTTCAAAGAGCCCTCTACTTCAGCCAGTTTCCTTAAAGTCTCTCCTGTTTTCTTTACTTCCTTAAAGATCCTGGTATCATTTGTTCCAATATGATCGATCACGGCACCATGAAACTGTTCTGCCGCCCCTCTTGACTTACGCATCTGGAAATACTGAACGGAATCCGACCCACAGGCTATTGTCTGCATGGCAAACTGTTCATGAACCCCGGGCCTTTTAAGTTTATTAAACGGCATCCAATTAACCAGCCCCGGCGCACTTTCCATAAGCAAAAACGGCTTGTCCTTTTTCATCCCTCTCATAACAGCGTTGTCAAATGCCGATGTCAGCATTGTGTCTTGATAGCTTTCATGATCATTATGAAATGCAGGATAACTGTCCCACGATATTGCGTCGAGCTTTTTCGCCAATACTCTGTAATCTATGCCATAATACCTTCCCATAAAGTTCGTCGTTATAGGAACCTTAGTATTTCCCGAATGCTCTTTTATGGCATCAATCTCCACAGAAAGATAGTCGGAATAATTTCTAGTGGTAAATCTTTTCCACTCAAGATTAAGCCCCATGATCGCCGTCTGACCATTGTTGTAAGGCGGATCTATCTCCTCAAAATCCGTATACCTTGCACTCCAGAAAGTTGTCCACCATTCATGGTTCAGCTCATCGATATTGTTATGGAACCGATTTCTTAAGTATTCCCTGAATTTAGCTTTACATTTATCACAAAAACATTCCCCACCAAATTCATTTGATATGTGCCACATGATCAGACCCGGATGATCACCTACCGCTTCTGCCAGTTTTCCATCAATGATCCTTACTTTTTCCCTGTATTTTTCTGACGACATGCAGTGATTATGCCTTCCTCCATGTCTATTGCGATTGCCATTTGCGTCAACCCTCATAACTTCCGGATATTTATTGTCCAACCATACAGGCCGGGCTCCGGAAGGTGTGGCAAGTATCGTATGGATTCCGTTTTTATACAAGTTATCCATGATCTGCACAAGCCAGTCAAAATTAAAATCTCCCTCTCCGGGCTCATACATAGCCCAGGAAAAAACGCCTAAAGTGGCCTCATTGATACCGGCTTCTTTCATGTATTCAATGTCCTTTTGCAAAACATCCGGCCGGTCCAGCCATTGCTCCGGATTATAATCACCCCCATGGATGATCTTGTTTAATGATTTACCAAAAACAAATTCGTTCATAATTCCCCCCATTTTAAAATGTCAATCCTTCCTCGGATATGCCTTCTTTATTACTCGTAACACCAACTATAAATCCAATCAGAAAGTATTCTTCCAATGAACTCATCTCTGCTCATCGTGTATTAAACTGAAATGTATAAATCTACCGAATAATACTGACTGATTCTGCCTTCATTATAGTTATCCGCCTCAAAAAGCAGTATCCCTTTGTTTTTCTTTATTGTTGCTGCTGAAGCAAGATTATCCTTATAACATCCAAGCATCACTCTCTTCATCCCTTTCTGTTTGCAGACAGATAATGCATATCCCAGCATTTCTGTGGCGTATCCCATATTTCTTTCAGATGGCCTGACGCCATATCCGATATCCCCCAATTTATTTCTCAGTGATTCTGACAACTCATATCTTATGCTTAACAGCCCTATCAGTTGATCATCATTTAAGCATAAATACATGAGTGATCTTCCCCATTCTTCATTACCGATAGAAGCATTCTTATATATATTCCGAACCCAGTCAGAAAATTCTCCAGCCAACATACCCACACTTGCACTGATGCTATTTTCACCATTGGACCGGTGTTCCGAAACATAAACCATTAGCATATCTTTATCGCTTAATTCAGGAAGCCTATATATCATATTTCTCTCCCTCATTAGAACGTTATTCTGGAATTTATAAGCAGATAATCTTTTTAATACTCAAAATCTTCAATATTGAATTCTTCGTCAAAAAATGTGGTTGCCGCGCCCGTTGCCGGATCAACATACACCCAGTCTATTGTTGCGGTATGCGATTCCGTTTCACCGTCTACTAATTCATATATATGGTACACGTACATACCATCTTCATCGATATGATCAAAGACGGTATAAAAAGGAGACTCACTGCAGTTATATTTTGCCGCTAATATTTCACGTATCTTCCATACATCAAATTCCGTTATCGATTCAACACTGATTAAAGTGTAACCATACTTATTATCAGCTTCGGCAATCGTCACTTTCACCCTGCCGTACGGTGCTTCAAAATAATCAAAACCGTTGTATAGATCATATGTGATAATATAGACATTTCCGTCTTTTTCTACTTCACTTACCCATGCATATTCATAGCCCCAGCCAATAGTTCCGACTTCCTTGTAAACATAATCATCTGCGGGATTGTAATATACATCCATTTCACCGCCAAACTCGGTATTCATCATGTTCCTGACATTTTCCGGATTCTTTTCGTTTAATACCTCACGCAGGAGATAATCCCATTCCTCGTATTTGATCCTCCATTGTTTTGTCAGTATATCTTCTCCGTCGTAATCGTGTACTAATTCAACGTTTAAATTTTCGGAACTGAGAAAATAGAAAATAAAATCTCTAATATCATCCCATTCCTTAGAACTCAGCAAATCCCCATCAGCAGTATTGCTTCCGCTTTTCAAATAGGATGCACAGGGAGCAAACAGATTAAGAGTTTCTTTGGATAAGCCTTTTGTATCAACATCATCATAATTAAACTCCGTGTGTGAAACGTATTCCATTGAGTTGACCGAATCCACATGGAGCGCAACATCATGATCCGGCATTATGAATGTGATGACATAACCTTTCTTATCATCATAATCCTGCTTCAGTTCCACATCATCACTGTCAGTATAGAAGGTGTAATCCGTATCAGTTGCAATGATACTGAAATACACCTTGACATTGTCGCCTTCGACATACGATGTCTTCTTCGATTCGAATCCATAATCAAGAACAAGCTGATATTCAGCAGAATCATCCTGCTGATCCTCGATAACAGGTTCAGGCTGTTCTGATACACTTTTCCCGCATCCTGATAATACCAGCATCACCGATAACAGAATCAGACTAAGTATTTTTTTCATTTTTGTTCCCCTCAAATCATTTCTAACTAATGAATTTTTTATGTGCCATTTTCACATTGCTCTGTTTGACCATTGCATACTGAAGTGTAGTGTCGATCTTTTCATGACCGACTTCACACTATATGCAGGTCATTATATCTTGTGTTATGTAAACCTACCCGTTATATAAGAAACATCATATAGGGCGGGATCTTTATTATTCCATCTTCTTTAGAATAGTCTTTGGGATGAACTATTATTTGCCTGTCTATTCTCTTCTTGAAAATGTCTTTAAAAGCGCCAAGTGATGTTGTTGTATAATTTTTGGCAGATTTTACTTCAATGGGGCTGATTCGAAATTTTGTCTTGCTATCATTGGAAATTATGAAATCGATCTCAATATCATTCCTATGCTTTTTTTCACTGTATCTGGTATAGAAAAACAGCTTTCTTCCGGAGGCTGTGATCATCTGTGCTATGACATTTTCATACAACATTCCCCGGTTTAAAGAAAGTTTTCCATCCATGATCTGCATATAAAGTCTGTCTTCCATGATCTCATTTTCACTGAACGCATGGCTTACAAGCAGACCGGTATCGCCCATATAGCATTTGACATAAGAATCGTTTTTATTTAATGCAAGTCCGACATTCGGGTCATTACACTTATAGCAAAGATTACAGATCATTGAATCCCCAAGCCAAAATAACGGTTCATCATATCTGTCGAAGGTCCCGTTTTTATCGACTTCACTTAATACGATCCTTTTCTCATGGGTAGATAAGAATCCCGGCAAATTTTCGAAAATAGCAGATACTTTCGATTTATATTTTTTTGCTGCTTTCTTGATATCATCCTTATAAAGGTCAAGAATATCTCTTTTCTCAATATCTGCGGCATAAAAATCACGGCCATTTTTCTTGTAAGCAACAACAGCCTGAGGCATTCCGCCAACAAGCATATATTCAGTAAACAGTCGCATAGCTTTAGTATGCATCTGCCTGTCTAAGGGATTTCCTTCGTCAAAACACTTTCTGATATACTCCAAAAGAATCTCTTCCCCCATGTAGATCATAAACTCTTCAAAATCCACAGGGTACATCTGAATCTTTCGCTCTTCAGACGGAATAGTTATTTTTTCAACATTTTCCTTTATAGAAATGAGAGACCCCGTTTCAATATAATCATAGCGGCCATCAGCAACCAGATACTTAATTGCCTCTCTTGCCTTCGGATACTTCTGGATCTCATCAAATATAATAAGAGACTCCCTTGGATAAAGCCTGGAATTGTATTCAAGTGAAAGGGTTTGAAAAAACACATCCAAAGAATCAAGATCATCGAATGCATCTTTTACTTTCTTTTTTGCCTTGTTAAAATCTATGAGAATATAAGACTTATATTCTCTCTGAGCAAATTCCTCCACAACTGTAGACTTGCCGATTCTTCTGGCACCTTCAACTAAAAGAGCCTTTTTCCCGTTAGTTTCATTTTTCCAATCTAATATTTTATCGTATATTTTTCTCTTAATTTCCACGAAACTCTCGTCCTTTATGCGCAAAGTATTATTTTATCAATTACCCACCTATGCGCAAAGTATTTTTTATTAATTATTCACCTATGCGCAAAGTAATAATATCATAAGATAAAAAGAATGCGCAATATAATTGCGCATTCAGTAACACATGTTTTGCACATTATCCTGTAAGATAATCGCACTATATGTTTCTAATCAGTTCTTTTCCTACATTTATTCCTTCGTTTATACTTCCTACATGGTGCACCATTTCATCTCGGATTTCCCTAAAACCGGCCGGCTCTATATATCCCTGTATTTCATTTTCAGGGAAATAATACTCAACTCTTATAGAATAGAATGAACCTTCATCAATAATATAGAATCTTTTCTTCCTATAAATCAAGTTGTTATCCGTAACAGTTATTGAGGATCTATAAGGAGGATAAATCGCGAACCTGAAATCAACCTAAAATATTATTTTTTTTCTGTGATGAGATGACCATATTCGTATCTCCGGACATCAAAAACACCGTGCCATGACACGGTGTTTTGCTTCATATCACATTATACTATTCACTTATCTAAACAGCGGAACCGTCCCCCTGTTTACACGAACCAATCCTGCATATCTTTTGTTACACCGTCGCGCTTCACAACGAAGGAATCCATGCTCTCATGGAACCCATCCCGGCTGCATCCGAAAAGCACACCGTTCCCGGAGGACACGTTCATATTGACTGCCACATTGTTTATCGTTATATCCGATCCGCCGTCGCGGCTTCCCATACCTTCGGCATTATTGCCTTCCACAGTTATGGCCAAAGCACAATGTCTGCATTCGATCGCAAGATTGCCTTCCGCAGCACCGATGGCAGTGACTTCCCAGCCCTTGAGCGATATATCGATGCCGCACTCGCAAATGCTTATGACGCCTGAAGTAGATCCTGTCGATCCGATGGCAGCGACCTTATTGCCCGCTCCGAAAATACGCAGGGATGTATTTGAGATATGTATATCCTGCTCCCCGTAAAACGAACCGATCATAGTTCCGGTATCTATCCTGACATCGATCACAACATCCATATTGCTGATAAAAACGGGCTGTTTGCCATGATATGAACCGATACAGACGCTGTTGGATGCAGCGCAAATGCCTTTAAACGCACCGGACCGAAGATCTATCGCTCTCTCACATTCCGAAGACCTGCCCCCGATGCTGATGCAGTTTTCTCCGCTGATATCTATCTCCAGCGTACCCGTCATCTCGGAAACAATTTTTCCGAAGGTTCCCTGATAATCATTTCCAATGCCGTATGCATTGGTGAACGTAGGCTTGATGATAAGACTGCCGGCGCCTTCCAGCTTAAGTTCAGCACCTCCCGGCACCCGGATACCGTTACCTGTAAAAACATTACTGCCTTCTATGTTGAGCTCAAGCGATGATTCCCTGCCCAGATCGATACAGGGTGTGGTATCTACGTCGCCAATGCTGACATTTCGGATCGTAAGCCTGCACTTTGAGTGATCTTTTACACGGATCGAAACAGCCGAGACAAACTCGGGATTACCCACCAGAGTTAGATCACCGCCCGAAAGCAGCAAAACATTGTATTTTTCGAGGGAAAGATCAACAAGCGAAAGCTGCTTCTCGTTATTGACAAGAAATACCTTCTGTCTGGAATTGTTCGAAACCATGTCGAGGTTTGCCCTGCTTATCTCGGAAAGCAGCTGCTGGGGCAATTCCTGCAAAGGCACCGGCTGAGGCTTAGCCATAAGGAACCCCTGGATAAGATCCGCACCCATGCGTATTGCAGCATTTAATTCCTCAGAAGTCTCGATACCCTCCGCAAGGGCCTGGAATCCGTTGTCATGGGCAAACTGGATGATGGTATTCACGAAATGCTGCTTTCTGGGATCCAGATGAAGGTTCGAGATCAGGAATCTGTCGATCTTCACATAATTGGGCAGGATCTTAAGAAGATTTGTCACATTGGAGTAACCTGTGCCGAAGTCATCGACAGCAACCTGGAATCCGTATTCTTTGCTGCGCGCACTTAAGCATTCGATGGTTTCGTCTTCAGTGTCGGTCTCTTCCGTAACCTCTATGACCACCCTTTCAAACAGCGAACCGTATTTTTCTGCAAGGGAGCCGAACTCTTCATCGGGAAGAAAATGCCCGGGAATACTGTTGATGAATACCTTACGGTCACCTAGCTCGTCCTTCAGATCCGTGATCTTCTTCATGACGTTAAAAAGAGTTGCTCTCTCAACATCTTTAAGACGTTTTTCTTCAGCCGCATATTTAAGCAAAGTAAGGGGTGAAACACCATACTTTTCAGGCATTCGCATCAAAGCTTCATAGCCTATGATCTCACCCGTCTTGGCACTGATAATGGGCTGGAAACTGTAATCTATATCATTGGTATCAAGAATCCTGTTGACACTGTTCCTTAACTCAGGGTCATTCTCACCTTCCTGAGGCGCCGCAAAACGGCTTTGAGGCTTAGCATCAAGACCGTCCCTGCTTTTAGATGATATCTGTACAAGAACTTCATCAGTACTAAGACCGGAATCCGGAGCCACAGTAATAAACGCGATCACAGGGTTAAGCGTATAGTCCTTGGAAGAAACCTTATTGAAACCGTCAAAGCGGTATGTAAGCTGTTCTTTAACGGAATTTCCCAGAGCTATTCCATCATCATCGGCCTTTGCTGCGATCAAAAACATATCATCGGCCACTCTTCCGCAGACGGCACGGCCTCTTAAAACACTTGCGATCATTTTCGCACTGACATTTATTATGCTGTCCGATTCCGATTTAGCCCACAGCTCGCTGATACGTTTAAAATTGATGAGTTTTACGCTCATCAAAACAATGCTGTTATTCCCTATGGAAGCCATGGCCAGCAGGTTAGTCAGGGTATTATAGAAACCGTTCCGATTTAAGAAACCGGTCATGGGATCGATCGCATCCGGCACCATATCGGTAAACTCCTGAAAGATCTTAGAATCCTCCATATCTTCTGCCCCTTCTCATAGCATCTTACAGACTATTTGTAATCAGATTTTACCACATTGTCCGCTTCTTCCTTAGACGCTTTTCTCAAAATCATGCAGAAAAGCAGTTCCTCTGATATTTTAACACGTTTCATATCTCAGGACATCAAAAACACCGTGCCGTAGCACGGTGTTAAACGTTTGCGGGTGGATTCGAACCACCGGAGCATTTCTGCTCACTTCCTAAGCGGGGAAGCACATTAAACCTCTCTGACACGCAAACAAATAGTGGGCGGGGCCGGATTTGAACTGGCGTTACATCACAAGTCAATCGAAAAGGAATAAAATCGGAAGGTTCGAGATTAAAAAGGCACCTTTCCGATAAAGGAAAAGTGCCTTGAGAACGGTCAGTTATTCTTATTTACATCATCCTATCAACCAGTCGTACACTGGCTATACGATTTGTGACACATCCCAGGCAGAATCAGCGTTTCAGAGAATCGTCTATCTCAAAAATACAACAAAATACAACAAAAACACATCAAAAAACGTCTAATTCACACGCCATTTTGTCTATCTCGGCAAGTTTTTTCTCCTCAGAGACCTCTGCGTAGATATCCATGGTAATTTTGATGCTGGCGTGTCCCATGATGGTCTGAATGACCTTAAGGTTCACATCCCTCTCACAGAGCCTCGTACAGAAGGTATGTCTGAGCATGTGATTGGAAATGTGAGGCAGCAGAAACGGCTTTCTCTGCTCATATTCTGCTATAAGTGTTTCCTCCCTGTTGTATGACGTGACAATTTTATGAAGTGCCAGGTCAAGTCTCATGGAGGTGTAAACCGTCCCGGTCTGCTGAGTGAATACAAAATCCGTGTAGCCGTCGATCTTTTGCGACTTGAACTTCTTGGCTCTGGCGATCAGGTATTCTTCCTTGATGGCTTCAACTACCGGCAGCATTATCGGGACATTCCTGATTCCGGCAGCTGTTTTAGGCGTACTTACAGAGATGTGCTCTTTTTCTTCCCCTTTGACCTTCTTGACAAAGACCAGGGTATGGTTGACACTGATCGATCTGTTTTCAAGATCGATGTCCTGCCATCGTAAGCCGGCGAGCTCTCCGATCCTCAGACCGGTACCGACCATCGTCTGGAATATACTGTGATACCTTCCCCATACAGGGTGCCCGTACATGTATTCCAGAAAAGCCTTCTGCTCCTGAAGTGTCAGTGCACGGATCTTCCTCTCCTGTTTCCCACTCTGTTTCTTAATGCTCTCATAGCATTCCTCAGCGGGATTCCTTACGATCAGTCCATCACGGAGCGCAAGCTTGAAGGCTGCAAGGAGTTGTGTATGAACATGCTCTACCGTCCCGATTCCAAGCTTCTTATCATTAAGAAGATGATTGTAAAAGGCCATGATATCAGAGTACCTGATGCTCTGGATATCCCTTTTTCCCAAATCGTTCCTTACATGGTTGTCATACGTCTGACGGTAGCTGGCGAGGGTGCTTTCCTTAAGCCCAAACTTCAGTGACATTGCCTTGTCATAAAGGATGTTCAGTGTCACCTTCTCGCCTAAATGCTCGATACCGCTCCAGGTCGACATCATTATCTCGCGTTCTTTCTTCCTCAGCTCATCAAGCGTATCGGCATACACATATATGCGCTTGTGTGATTCATTGGTATACGCGTAAAGATATCTTCCGTCCGGCCTTTGGTACTCGCCCTTCTGCAGTACTTTGCCTTTATGATCCTTCCTGGACATTACCACTCCTTTCCTGAAAAAATACGCTTGGCGGAGGGTCATGATCTAGGAAATAATCGTCCCTTACATTATATTAATTCCGCATATAAATATGCAAGAATTATTCGATAAACCAAGCATATATTGGCTGAATGTTCATTGCCTGCTCTCAAGATATTCATCAATCTGTGAGGTATCGATAAGGCGTGTACGTCCCGAAAATACGCAGATCTTTCTTTTTTTCCTGCTTTCGATCGCATCGACCCATCTGAGGATGGAGGTCCTGGTCACACCATACCGTACCACACATTCTTCAACACGCAGCCATTTTTTATATATCTTCTTTTCCGGAACTATCAAGTTTTCCAAAAATGAAAGATCCGAGCGGATATTATCCATATGTGCACCTCCTTCGGACAAATAAAAAATGCCCATCAATACTCATATATCAGACCGTATACAAATATTGATCGGCAGATATTTACTTTCAAAAATTGCAATTTGCACCGGTATCAGGTTAATACCGCATTGGCGTTTCACCAGCTTTATGCCCCATCTCCAGATCGGGAAGTATCATTATAAAGAGTGCTGTCTGTGCCGTATGGTTCCCCAACCATATTTTGACCTGTAGCCGTCGCTCCTGAGATTGCAGATGGATCCGTTTTCTCCATATGTAAGCAATCCCGATCACCGCGTATCAGGTCCGTGGCTCGGCACCCCCTATGTTATGCAAAGCTGCTATGAACTTTTCAAGGAACAAGGCCCGGAATAGTCTCCGGTTTTACAGATAAGACTCACGGGAATTTACCCGCCCCTAAAACGCAAAAATGTAAAAAGTAACTGCTGCGAAACTCATGACACTTTTACGCTTTATATGGCGAACAAAATCTGCTGCTATAATCTACGACAGGAAAAGAACAAAACTGTCTGTAAATCAACTTAACGAGGTCTGAACTTCATTACGCATTTTTTCATTTCCATCCATGATGCATTTACCATGTCTTCGAACGGGATTCTATTTGGTTTTATCCCGACTTTTGCATAACCGTTAATAAGAAGTGTCATCAGATAGCCTTGGTATCTGTAAAAGATATTCATAAACGCTTCATTATCACCGTTTACCGCATCATAAATGGTCTTAGCATCTACGTACTTATAATCTTTATAATCACCACTCATCTTCTCCCTTGATAAGGCCCTCCAATTTCCGTAACACTCTGTATCTGAATTTATAAACTGATTCGATCAATAACCCCATGTATTCAGCAATATCCGCATCGGAGTATTCATACACAAAATCAAG
>JAEEGJ010012422.1_pt1 | contig 21078 bp, 14 predicted proteins | sample 8958761 | NCBI WGS metagenome assembly JAEEGJ01 (sample SAMN16246546, study PRJNA631951) | gut metagenome | biome: gut microbiome; feature: rumen; material: RS-attached | host: Bos | place: Iran: Karaj | collected 2018-10
TGAACTGTGGGGGCTGAACGTGGAAACGCAGGCGGAATCTAAAAAAAACATCGCAAAACTGACCGCCCGATGACAACGCCCCTCTTCCTTCTCCGATGTGTGCAGATCGGGCTGTCCCTCTCGGAGCTTGATCTGCTCACGATCGGAGTCGTGAATGATATGTTCACGGAAAAAGAAAACGACGAATATGACGGCTGGTCGGAGGTTGCTGGACAGGCGGACTTTGATGCGTTCTGATTGACTTTTTCTCCTTGCTGTGTTATAATTCGGGTAAGGTGAAAGCACGAGGCTTTCTCTGTTAATTAGATTTCTATGGAGTAGATGATGAAAAGGTTTCTTAAAACGCTACTAAAGATATTCAAATGGATTGGTCTCTCGATTCTTGGTCTTATCATCATTCTTCTGATTGTTCGTTTAATCGGTAAGCTGTATTACAACAGAACACCTGACGGCGGTATCAACGAGTCCATGTATATCGAAGTAAACGGGCAGGAACAATGGGTAAGTATTTATGGAGAAAACAAAGATAACCCGGTATTGCTCTTTCTTCACGGCGGACCGGGAGATTCATACAGCTATACCGACTTTCAGATCTGGCGAAAGCTCGCAAAGGATTACACGGTTGTCAACTGGGATCAGCGCAATGCGGGCAAAACATGGCTGCACAATTCTCAGAACAGTGAGATCACGACGGAGCTGATGCGAGGTGACCTTGAAGTGCTGACCGATCAAATACTTGCATACACAGGCAAGGACAAGCTGACACTGCTCGGTTTATCATGGGGAACGCTGTACGCCGACGATTATGCGCTCCGACATCCGGAGAAGGTGGAATGCGTCATTGACCTCTCGCTTGCGGCTGATGCCGGAATCTATACGGAGCAAATGCGTCAGGACGTCAGAGATTACTGTGACGGATCACTCTCATATGATGACATGATCGCAAAATACGGCTATGATCTCTTCTTTTTTGCGAAAAACGATGTACTTGACATCACTGATCCTGCGGATATCACAAAGCTGAACGAGGGAATTAAGCAGACCTACCTGACATGGACGGCGGACGATCCTGCGCTTCACGCATTGGCAGAGCAGTATGATCCGGAGCTGCTGACACAGGTGCAGCTTAATCCGGAGGACGAGAGTCTGTACGAAGCCTATAAAGAGCACAATCTCCCGATTGATTCAAAGATCAGTGCGAAATACGGCGATCAGATTCATTTCGGCTGGCAGATAAACATTTTTGAAGCAGATTTCGGTTTGCTTTCTTCCGTGTGGTGCAATCCGTACTACACGCTGCCTGAGCTTTGCAGAATTCTGACCTATGATTACGACAACAACAGCTATTCCGACAGGATCGACATACTCCTCGAAAACTTTGCGCAGACACTTAAAGACAATACAGAATACCGGATGCCATTCTATGTATTGCAGGGCGATCACGATGATCCGTGCGGCATCATCCGGAACTATTTCGACAGTGTCACGGCACCGGACAAGGATTTCCGGTATCTGGAGAACGGCGGACACAGTTCCACACTGCTGCGTTCGGAGGAACTTGCAGCGTTTGTTCATGAAATTGCCGGGAAGCAGAAGAACAGCTAAATTCTGATTTAGCGCATTAACTGAATATACACTAAGCACTTGCTCCGGCAGGTGCTTTTTTCATGCCCTCACGGAGGAGGTGAAACCGCATGGCAAACAGAATCAAGGGCATCACGGTCGAGATCGGCGGCGATACGACCAAACTGTCGAAGGCGCTGGAAGGTGTCAATAAAAACATCAAGAACACGCAGACGCAGCTCAAAGATGTACAGAAGCTGCTGAAGCTCGATCCTTCCAACACGGAACTGCTCTCGCAAAAGCACAAGCTCCTAGCCGATGCGGTGACGGCTACCAAAGAAAAGCTGGAAACACTGAAAACGGCGGCAGAGCAAGCGAATCAGGCGCTTGCCAACGGCGACATCTCGCAGGAGCAGTATGATGCCCTGCAGCGTGAGATTATCGAAACGGAACAGGAACTGCAAAACCTCCAGCGTGAGGCGGAGGCTTCCAGCACAGCGCTTGCCAAGCTCGGTCAGGCGGGTGAAATGCTCGAAAATGCAGGCCGCAAGATCGCCGATGTAGGCAAGACACTCACCACCCATGTGACCGTTCCCGTCATGGCTGCCGGAACTGCTGCCGTGAAGACGGCTGCGGATTTCGATTCTGCTATGTCGAAGGTCGCTGCTGTATCCGGTGCGGCTGGTGATGAGCTGGACGCTCTCCGGGACAAGGCTCGTGAGATGGGCGCAAAGACCAAGTTCTCCGCATCCGAAGCCGCTGACGCTATGAACTACATGGCAATGGCGGGCTGGAAAACCGGCGATATGCTGGAAGGTATCGAGGGCATTATGAACCTCGCTGCCGCTTCCGGTGAGGACTTGGCGACAACTTCGGATATTGTAACAGACGCTCTGACCGCTTTCGGCTTATCTGCTGCCGACAGCGGTCATTTTGCTGATGTTCTGGCTGCGGCATCGTCCAACGCAAACACGAACGTCAGCATGATGGGTGAAACCTTCAAATACTGTGCGCCTGTTGCCGGTTCTCTCGGATTCTCCTGTGAAGATACAGCGCAGGCTATCGGTCTGATGGCAAACAGCGGTATCAAGGGCTCGCAGTCCGGTACGGCACTCCGTGCTATCATGACGGCGCTTGCAGGTGATGTCAAGTTTTGCGGTGAATCCTTCGGCGAAATCGAAATTGCAACGACCCACACCGACGGCTCGATGCGTGAGCTGAACGACATTCTGGCGGACTGCCGTGTGGCTTTTGCACAGATGTCAGAATCGGAACAGGCATCGGCGGCACAGGCTCTGGTCGGTAAAAACGCCATGTCCGGCTTCCTTGCGCTGATGAACGCTGCGCCTGCGGATATTCAGAAGCTGGAGGGTGCGATCAGCACTTGTTCCGACGAAATTGACGGCTACAATGGTGTCACGGAAAAGATGGCTGCAGTTATGCAGGATAACCTTGGAGGACAGCTTACCATTCTGAAATCACAGCTACAGGAGCTTGCCATTTCCTTCGGCGAAATACTGATGCCTGCATTACGGTCTATTGTTTCTCATATACAAGGGCTTATTGACAAATTCAATGCGCTGTTGCCTGCGACAAAGGAAACCATCGTCAAGGTCGCACTTGTGGCGGCGGCACTCGGACCACTTTTAATTGTCATGGGTAAAACAATAGGTACCGTCGGTAAGCTTATGCAGTTTGTTTCAAATATTCCAACGCTCATTGCAGGCGCTAAAACCGCTTTCTATGCACTTGGAACCGCTATCGGAGGAATAAGCGCTCCTGTAATAGCTGTTGTGGCTGTTATTGCAGGACTTGCCGCTGCGTTTATTCATCTATGGAAAACAAACGAAGAATTCCGGAACAATATAACGGCTATCTGGAATCAGATAAAGGATACATTCCATAACCTTACGCAGGGCATAGTTGACCGCCTCAACGCATTAGGCTTTGACTTCAAGAATATTTCTGAAGTTATAAAGGCAATCTGGGACGGACTCTGTAGATTTCTTAAACCACTATTCGAAGGAGTTTTCAAGGAAATTGCAGATGTATTCAAATTCATAACAGACACCATACTCAGTATTCTTGATATTTTCATAGGTATCTTTACCGGTGACTGGAGCAGAGTCTGGGAAGGCATAAAAGGTATATTTGTCGGCATCTGGAACTTCATTGTATCCACGATAAAGAACATCTTTAATACCCTTGATAAGATATTTGGCGGTGCTCTCAGCAAGATAAAAGACGTAGTTGTAAATGTTCTTACTGCAATAAAAGACTTTTTTGTCAATATATGGACAAGTATCAAGGATCACGTCACAACGGTCCTCAACGCTATAAAATACATTTTCACTACTGTTTGGAACGGAATAAAGAATTTCTTTGTCAATATCTGGAACTCTATTTATAGCAAGGTCAAGGAGAAAATTGAGCTGATAAAGCTCGTCATTACTACTGTCTGGAATGCAATACATACGGTAATCAGTACAGTGCTGAACGCCATTAAAAATGTCATAAGCAAGGTATGGAACGCAATCTACAGCGTTGTTTCTCCTATTCTCAATGCTATAAAAACGGTAGTTGAAACCGTATTCAATGTAATTCATACCATTGTAAGCACTGTAATGGACTGGATTCACAAGAACATAACAGAGAAGCTTGAGATAATAAAGGCTGTTTTTACAATCGTATTTGAAAGCATAAAAAGCACAGTTGAAACAGTATGGAACACAATTCACACTGTTATTTCAACTGTACTTGACGCTATATGGAATGTCATCTCTACGGTATGGAATACAATACGTGACTTCATATCAGGGATTCTTGATGCAATCTGGTCTGTAATATCCAGTGTCTGGAACTTCATTTCCGATCATATCAAAAATACGCTTGATACAATAAAAGCTGTCGTTACTACAGTCTGGAGCGCAATCAGCGACGTCATATCCGGAATCGTAAATACAATCAAAACGGTAATCTCCAATGTATGGAATGCAATAAAGAATACCGTTACAAACGTAATGAACGCAATAAAAAATACAGTATCCAATATATGGAACAGTATTAAATCGGCTATATCTTCAACTGTTGGCGGTATCAAGGATACCGTTGTAAACGGCTTCAATAAGGCTGTGGATTTCGTTAAGAACCTCGGAAAGGAAGCATGGCAGTGGGGCGCAGATATAATCAACGGAATTGTTGATGGTATCAAGAGCTGCATCGGCAAGGTAACTGACGCCGTAAAGGGTGTAGCCGATAAAATCAAGAGTTTCCTGCATTTCTCCGTACCTGATGAAGGTCCTCTTACCGACTTTGAAAGCTGGATGCCGGATTTTATGAAAGGACTGGCTAAGGGAATCAATAATAGCAGAAAATACGTAGAGAAGGCAATAGAAGGTGTATCCGAGGCAATGTCACTCACTACGCATTCAAGGCTTAATATCAATATGGACGGCGTCTCCGGTGCAATGATGACCAGCAGTACGGGTACTACTGTAGTAAACAACTTCAATAATGACAACAGCCGGACGGTGAATCAGACTAATAATAGCCCGAAATCGCTGTCACGTCTGGAAATCTATCGTATGACAAGGAATGCTTTGAACATATAATACCCTTATATTTTATATCGTATAGATCCAGATGTTTTTGATTCGTTTAATTTGCAGGTAAATCCGTGTTTTTCATAAAAATGAATTGATCTGTCAAAATGATCTGAATCAACATCAGAAAGCCAACCGCTGATGTATTCTGCCCCTGTTTCCTTGCAATAATCAAGGAAATATGGCATTAGAATCGAACCGTTCCCTATATTATTATCTTGAACTAATATATCATCTATTTTTATAGACTTAGTGCCTTTAATGAAATCCTTTTCAATTGTAGCCATTATTCTCGGATGATTATTTATAGCAGAATATGTTTTACTATATAGCTTAAAAGTGATGTTATTATCATAACAGAATTGTATGACGAGAACTTCTTCCTCTTTTTTGTTTTCACCTATACCAACGATAATATGATTTTTATCATTCAAAGCTTTTTTCATGCTATCATATATATCTTTTTGTTGTTTTGATTCTGCCTGTATTGCTTTTATTTTGTTTTCATATAGTGAAGCCAAATTCGATTCAAGATTAATTAATTCTGTATGAAAGAAACGACAGAATTTATCAAACAAGTAATTCTTAATCTTAGACATAGCTATAGTCCTTTCTGTTGAATAAATAATATCATAAGAAAATACTGAGTAAACTTTAGGATTCTTCTCTTATCATATATATTCCTTGTAAAAGATGTTAAAATAGATACTTAATTATAACATATTTCGACAACAAAAATCAAGGAGGTAAGTATGTTTTTTAGCCTTATTCTTGAAAACCTGAGTGGCGACCGCATAGATATGACAACGACTGCCAACCAATATATGACCTCTCAGATAGAGGGCTTGTCTCCTCCACCCGGAACAATAAGCACTTCCGGCTATGCAGGTATGGACGGCAGCTACCTGAACAATGCCTTCATCGAGAAGCGGAATGTGGTCATTCACTTTGAGATGCGCGGTATCGACATAGAAGCTCGCCGTCACCAGCTATACAAGGTGGTAAAGCCATCGCGATATATAAAGATCTACTATAAGACTGCAGGAATTGATGTGTACACCGAAGGTTATGTCGAGACCTGCGAGGTCAGCAATTTTGAACAGCTTACAACGGGACAGATCTCCATACTCTGTCCCGATATTTATTGGTATTCAACAACACCGGTTATAGCTCAATACAGTCATATTGTCGGCGCATTTACATTTCCGTTCCCTTCTGAAACAAATCCTCAGCCTTTTGTGCTGGGGAAATACAACAGGGATAATACAATGAATATTGTCAACGAAGGTGATGAGACCGGCTTTACGCTGGTTATTGAGGCTACTGCAGACGCACGGTCTCCCACACTGTATAACGCAGACACGGATGAGTACCTGCAGATCACAGGAGATATCCTCGCGGGTGACGTTATAACAGTCACAACGAAAACCGGCAACAAGACTGTAACGCTTGATCGCGGCGGAGTCAAGAGTAATATCATCAACAGGCTTGTTTCAGGCTCTACCTGGCTTACCATTCGTGAAGGAAATAACCGCTTCTATCTCCAAGGTTCAGGGCTTGAAAATCTGAAAGTAAGGATAATCCACACAAATGCTTATCTGGGGGTGTAGCATGCAGATCGAGATTTACAATATGCAGCCGGACGGTTATGCACTTTCTATCACCCTTGAAGCCATATGTGACAGTTTTTCTTCTCTGATATGGGACGTTGAGTACTATAAATGCGGCAGCTTTGAGGTATATATAGCTGCAAGCCCATTGAATATAAGCATCTTCAGGACTGGACGCATTGTAGGGCGCGATGATGATAAAGAGCACTTCGGCATCATTGAGTCCGTTCAGATAGACACTGATACCGAGAACGGCGACTACCTGACAGTACGCGGACGTTTCCTCATGTGTCTGCTGGAACGCCGCATTATTCACCCGACGCTGAATATAACAAGGGCGATAGTATACAGCGAAATCGTGCGATCTGCTGTTACACTTAGTGCGATACAAAATAATAATCGACGTATTCCAGGACTTTCTCTTGGAACAGTCTCCGGTACTTGCTGGGAGCAGACAGTTACACTGCAGATATCATACGCCAACCTTATGGAATGGGTGTATACGATTTGTGAGAAGATCGGCGGTACAGCAAATATCCGGCTAGTAAAAGATACCGGAGAGCAGTACCGCATGGTGTTTGACTTATCTGAAGGCAGCGACCGCAGCATCATGCAGGAGGATAATCCTCATATAATATTCTCCGATACATACAGCAATCTTCTGTCATTCAGCTATGCAGAGGATGCTTCTGTAGAACGTAACTTCGCATATATCTTCGGTCAGGGTAAGGGCGATGAACGTAAACGCACCACTTATTATGACGGCGAGGAGCCTGCATATCTTTCCCGATATGAGGTGTATGTGGACGCAGATGATATCTCTGAAACAGAAGATGTTGATGGAGAAACAGTGCCTATACCTGAAGATAAATATATTGAACTGCTGAAAACAAGAGGCTCAGAACAGCTGGTACAGCCTAAAACGGTATCAGAATCTGAGATTGCTGCTAATAATACGCAGTATCAGTATAACAAGGATTATGCTGTCGGCGACTATGTGACCGTGCAGCATAAACGTTTCGGCATGATTCAGCCGAAAATTCAATTAATAGGTATGATAGAGTGCTTCGACTGCAATGGACGCAGCCTTACACCTACATTCAAGAAGGAGGACCAATAATGGCTTTTTACAGCGGATTCTTTAATTCAAATGGCTTTGACAGAACATATACAGCAGAGGACTTCACAGCATATCTGTCAAGTATTATCTGCAATGGTATTCTTGACACCTACGGCAGTAACTTCAGTATGACACCTGCGTCAGGCCTGAAGGTAGCTTTAGGTACAGGAAAGGCATGGATAGATGGCCATTACTTCATTAATGACGCAGAATATACCATAGATCTGAGTCAGTATCAGGACGAGTCTCTTCCGCGATTTGTGGCTGTTTCTATTGTGTGTGATATCTCTGAACCTGTCAGAGCTGTATCTCTTGAGGTAGTGCCGGGAACACCAGCAGAATTACCTGCACTACCTAATTTTGAGGCAGATCAGAATAAGACAAGGTTATTGCTGTATGCTGTAAGGATAGCTCCAGAAGCTATAGCATTAACGGCACAGGATATTCTGGACTATCGTGACGATAACAGTGTATGCGGTTACTGCAGATGCATCCTGGGTAAATGCAAGGTCACAGATATGCAGGCTCAGATAGCGCAGCTCATAGCAGAGATGCAGGGATATAACGGGAAGATAAATGAGCTTGAAAATACAGTAATTGAGCTTAATGCCAAGGTAAATAACTTCTCAGGAGATATAGTAGGGTATGGTACCTGCGGAGATAGTGTACATTATGTTTTATTCTCAGGCGGAACAATGCTGCTCAACGGTTCAGGCGATATGTATGATTATGAAAGTGATAATAATCCGGATGCCAATCTATCGCCGTTTTTTAATCGTAATGATATTAAGTCGGTTGTTATTTCTGACGGTATTACTTCTGTCGGTACCTTTGCCTTTACATTCTGTGATGAGCTCAAGAATGTATCTCTGCCTAACAGCCTGACACGTATAGGCAGAAATGGCTTTATGCCGCATATAGACGAATATGTTGAACATCATGTGCTTAATGGGCTGACAGCTCTTACACTGCCGCCAGATATCTCAGAACTTGGCAGGTATGCATTCAGCGGCACAGCTATAATAGCCCTTATTGTCCCGGCTTCTGTAACAACTGTGAGTATAGAGGTTTTCAGTGGATGTCAGGTTCTTGAAACCGTCCGTTATGAAGGCAGAATCATAGGAGACAGAATGTTTGCATCATGTACTGCACTAAGGGAGTTCACTATTGCTGCAACTGTAGAGGAAATATCTTCAGGCAGCTTCAACTACTGTGATAATCTTGAGCTTATTACCTACGAGGGAAGCCTTGAAGCATGGGCTGCTATCCGCAAATCAGGCGGTTGGGACGGTCATAGCGGTAGTACAGGAAACAAAGGCCTTAAAAAGGTACAGTGTATGGACGGATATATGGAATACGACTTTGAAAGCAGAGAATGGAGGGAGGTATATAACTGATGTGGAAATTCCTTGTAAGGAACCAGAGTATAGAAGTTCTTGAGCGTGAAGTGCTTGCAGACCACCAGATCAGGTATGTCCAGTTTAAATTCACCTTTGAAGGCGACTGGAAACGATTTCATAAGGTAGTGCAGTTCAGTCAGGGGGATGATACATACAGTATAGTTCTCGGATATGACGGGACAAGCTGTTATCTCCCTGCAGAGCTTCATGCAGGTGCTGTAAAAATGTCTCTGTTCGGTTATGATGCGGAAAGTGATACTACCGTCCGTGCCACCACTGTTCCTGTAACGCTTAATATTCGCTCATCAGGCTTTACAGGTGATGATGATATTCCTATACCGCCGACACCTGACCTGTATGTTCAGTTGCTTCAGCAGATAAGGCAAATGAATACTGGCACAGCAGGTCAGTCTGCGTATGAACTGGCAGTTCAGGAAGGCTTTACCGGATCGCTGTCTGAATGGCTGCAAAGCCTGCACGGCAAAGACGGAGCTGACGGCAAGGATGGTATTGACGGAAAAGACGGACGAGACGGAACTGATGGTACAAATGGTCGTGACGGCATAAATGGTGTAGACGGAAAGGACGGCAGGGACGGTATCGATGGTAAAGATGGTACATCGCCTGATATATCTGAAATAACTGCAATAGTCCGGCAGATGATAGAGCAGCTGCCTGATAATGGACATTCACATAATAACAAAGCATTACTGGACGCAATCACCGCCAGCTACACTACAGAGGAACGTCAGGGTATTCAGAATACACTTGCCTCCCTGCAGGCTCAGATAGATAATCTGCATGCAAACGATAGTTCAGTAACGCTGTTTCAATCCGGTAATTCGGCTCTATCCGAATACGGTGAAAAGCTATATACCTTCTATGTTGACGGTTATCGCTCCCTTTCAGGTTTTGCAGATACATACCATAACTTCTGCTGTTCTGAAAACGACTATGCCATTTCATATAACCAGCCGGACTTCAACTGGGGAGCTGAGATCTACACCATGTGTATAACGCCTGTGAGAATGTCAGCTTCGTCAAAGTTTCTATTCAGCTATAAATGCGGCTTTAATCAGAACGGAGAAGTGTGGCTTGTACGAAAAGCGGGTACTGAGCTTTCTGCAGCAGAAACAGCCAGATATATCCACGAACAGGTCATAAATGGCATTGCTATATCAATACCGTTCAGATGGCTGCAATCAGAAGACAGGTATATTACGGTACTTCTTTCAAAAGATGACTTATCACCCGATGAGTATTATCTTGCATGGAAAGCAGTTACTGATAATACACATCCTCATATCCGACTCATAAAAATACTGGAGGTGAATACATGAAAGAGACAATATGTCTGACTATAGGCGCAATAGGCGGATTTATCGCGTCACTGTTCGGAGGCTGGGATTCAGCTCTTGCAACTCTCATAATCTTTATGGCTATTGACTTTGCAACAGGCATGATAACAGCAGCTATGGGCAGATCAAAGCATACTGATACCGGTAAGCTCAGCAGTAAAGCCGGATGGCTGGGACTGGCTAAGAAGTGCAGTATCCTTATGCTGATTATTGTAGCGGTAAGACTTGATATTCTCCTGAATACCAACTATGTCCGTGACGCAGTCTGCATAGGCTTCTGTGCTAATGAAGTTCTATCTATTATTGAGAATACCAGTCTCATGGGTATTCCATATCCACCCGCACTGAAAAATGCTATTGAAATCCTGCAGGAAAAAGCAGGCAGAAAGGATGATAATGATGACAATGATTCTGAAGGCAGATTCTAATAATGTTATAAACGGAGTTCCAGTTAATGAGTATATGCTCACAAACCATAATCCCAATAATATTGAAATGCCCTCCGCCTCCATGGAGGGCAAAGTTATAGGTATAACCATTCATAATACAGATTGGATAACTACAATAGAAGGTACGACGCCTGCCGAGCAGTATACCAGAGCTACTGTAAACGGCAATATGAAGGATGTACGTGTTCACTATTACTGCGACGACACCTGTGCATGGCAGAACCTTCCTCTGACACTTTCGGGCTGGCATGCAGCTGACGGAGACGGCAGTGGCAACAGACGCACTATTGCTATTGAGTGTATCATGTCTTCTGCCTATAACGATACTGATAAAAAGTCAGAGGACAACTGTGCAAGACTTGCTGCAGCTCTGCTTAAGATGTATAACCTCAGCATAGATAATCTCTATACCCATACTTACTGGCTTAATGTGCGTGACGGGAAGAAGGGCACCATTGACGAGCTCAATGTAATGTATAACAGCTATAAGATGTGTCCGGCATATATACTCCCGCACTGGAACGAATTCAAAGCTAAGGTACAGTCGTATATGGGTGAACCGGCGTCTGTCCCTAAGCCGAAGACTGCAAGAAAGTATCTCTACCGCGTAAGGAAAACATGGCAGGATACAAAGTCCCAGATCGGCGCCTTTGAGATACTTGAAAACGCTCTGAAGGCTTGTCCTGTTGGATATACCGTATATGACAATGCGGGAGTCCCTATAAGCACTAAGGCAGTAGAACTGCAGAAGGGGGCTACAATTACGCTTATTAATGCACCTCTTTATGCCTCATCTGATGCAGATCAGCCAACTAATACCGTTAATGGCACTTACTATCTTTATGACGGCGTTAACTTCAATGGTAGAGTGCGTATAACCAATTCACCTGATAAATGTGGTAACACTCCAGTGGGGTATTATGTTACAGGATATGTCTCAATCGAAAATATCACATAATACTGACAATTATTAAGCTTTAAATCGGCTATATAACGGCATATTATTCGTTGACTTTGAGTGGAATACAGGGTAATATGTAACACGAAAGGAGACGGTGATATGCCGGAAACAAGCCAAATCAAGACTGAAAGGAGATTATCATGGAATACAAGATATTGGTTATGGACAGAAAGGAACTTGTAACGAGGATGGAGCAGCTTACAGGAATACGGGCAAGATTCCAGCCGGGCAGAACATCCTCGTATAAGATCGACAGATATATTATTTCATGTAACAAGACACTTACTGTCCCTGATGATGCAGATTTCGATATGCTTAAAATGCTGACTGATGAAGGGCTTATAGAGCCTGCAGCTAGTGAGGAACAGATATCTGAACAAGGGGCTTTAGAACACGAAGAACCTAATGAAAACAGTATTTATCTGCCGATGGGGGAATACACCGGCGTTACCTTGAGAAACCTTGTAAAGATACTGTACATCAGGGCAGTACTGATACAAAAGTCTACAGGAGCCAGAATTGAAGTAACTGACTCATTTATGAATTTCCTTAAGGATGATCGCTGTACCTTCTCTGTTCCGAACTTCCTGAAGGCGGTTGCGGAGTATGAAAGGAAATACGGAGTCGGATGCAAGGGAATAGTCTTTACTGAGGATGCTGTAATCATAACAGCGGAGCAGGATAATAAGGATGAAACCCATAGACAAGCTTATATTGACCTTATTACCTGTATTAATAAAAAAGCAATATCAGGCAGACCTGTTATCTTCAGCAAAACCGATTTTTCAAACGAGAAGTTTGCTATGCGTATATGGCTTGACAGTATAGGGATGACAGCTGAAGAGTATAAAATAAGCCGTAAGACGCTTATGAAGCCTCTAACAGGAAATTCTTCGCGTAAAACAAAGGAACAGTTGGAGGCAAGTATCAGGAGGTATTTGGAAAGGAGAAAGGCGCATGTATAATTCTTCAGAAGCACTGGATTTTTCAGACCTCCCTGATTTTTCTTCTTTTGCCTGTAATATAAAAGAGGAAAGTATGCCTGCCCTTCTGAAAGTAGCCTGCTATATACGAGTCAGTTCCGACTCATTTGATCAGGAAAACAGCTATGAGGCACAGGAGCAGTATTTTACAAAGCTCTTGGCTTCACATGACGACTGGGATTCAGTTGGTGTGTATTCTGATTATGGTATATCAGGTACGAAGCAGGATAACCGCAGCGGCCTTAAACGTCTGTTAAGGCACTGCGAGGAGGGAAAGGTCAACCGCATCATCTGCAAGTCCATAAGCAGATTTTCAAGAAACACAGCCGATACTATAGAAACCGTAAGACATCTGCTGAGTATCGGAGTGACGTGTTTCTTTGAAAAGGAAAACCTTGATACAGGGGACCTTAAAAGTGAATTTATACTGACAACCTTAGCAGCACTGGCACAGGAAGAATCCAGATCTATTTCAGAAAACATCTGCTGGGGGCGTGGAAAACTTGCTCTGCGAGGTGATGTTCCTAATGAAGAGCTCTATGGATACCGGTTTGGAGATTACGAGACGACTGAAACCGGCTACAAGCGCAGAACTGTAAAGATCATTGAAGAAGAGGCCGAGACTGTACGAAGAATATTTAAACTGTATGTGGAAGGCTTCGGTCCGGTGGCTATCGCACGTATTCTTAATGAAGAGAATGCTCCTGCACCGAATGATGGCACAGGATGGACATCTAGCCAGATTCAGCTTATAGTTTCAAATGAGAGATACTGCGGTGATGTACTGACCCACAAGTCATATACCGAGAGTTTTCTAACACATAAAACCCGGAAGAACAGAGGCGAAAAGCAGCAGTTATATATACAGGACCATCATCCTGCTATAGTATCCAGAGAAATGTTTAATAAGGCTAAAAGCCGGCGGTGCAGGGGCGGGTATGAGAAAAAAACAATGACTTATCCATATTCCGGCAGGCTTAAGTGTGCATGCTGCGGTTCCAATTATCACAGACTCGCTGGCAACTCAGTTTACTGGCTATGTTGTAAGGTAGCACTGAGAAACGGGAAAAAGCTCTGTAATTCGAAAAGAATAAGTGAAGAATCGTTGAATATCATGTTCAGAAAAGCTGTTCTTACGAGGTTCCAGACATTCAATGACCTTCTGGCTCTTCTTGAAACCACGCAGGATATGGACTATGTGGAGCGTGACCGCAGTATTATGAAGAAGCAGATAGCCATAGCCGAAGCTGAGTATGATGATATTCAGGCAGAATGTGACAGGCTTAAGGCGGATATAGACGTGCAGGGACTGCGGAGTGAGCTGAATGGTGATAGTATAAATATCAGCGAAATGGAGGGAAAACTGGAAGAAAGGCAGGAAATAGCCGATAACCTTAAAAATGAGAAAGAATCCCTCGAGGCGGAGCTGGATGAAAAAGAAAGCCGCTGGGAGCTTATGGAAAAGGATTACGATGCCCGGAAGACACTTTTGGAGATAATGGAGTTATCCACAGAACGGGAGCTGCTTGATACTCTGCACCTTCATATTAAGGCTTTGGCGATATCAATTACAGTCCATAGTCCGACACATATTACGGTCCTCTGGTTTGATGAAACTCAGACTGATATAGAAATATAGGCGAAAAGGAGAGATTTATATGAATTCACAGATACTGACAGCATCAAATGTACAGGTGCTTCCTAAAAAGGAGCATAAGAAAAAGAATGAAAAGATCAGAGCTGTCTGCTATGCCCGTGTAAGCAGTGAGCAGGACAGCCAGACGCTTTCCTATGAAAACCAGAAGAAATACTTCATCGACTATATCAATAGTCAGGAAAACCTCGAATTCGCAGGATTTTACGGTGATGAAGCCATAAGCGGTACAAACAGAAAGCGCAGAGTACAGTTCAACCAGATGATGGAAGACGCAAAAACCCATAAGTTCGACCTTATCCTGACAAAGAGTCTGTCACGATGGGCGAGAAATACACTTGATGCACTTGCCTGCATACGTGAGCTTAAAGCACTTAATCCACCGGTCCGTGTCATATTCCAGAAGGAGAATATTGACACAGCAAACGCGCAGGGAGAACTGGTGCTTACAATTATGTCAGCATTGGCGCAGGAAGAATCAAGGTCTATATCCGAAAATATACGCTGGAGCCTGCAGAAGAAGTTCCAGAAGGGAGAACCTGTACATAATCTGGATCGTACCATGGGGTATGAATACGGTGAGAACGGGGAGTGGGTAATAAATCCCACACAGGCCTCCATAATCAGGTATATCTATGAAAACTACGCAGACGGAATATCCTCAACAGAGATAGCAAAAAGGCTTAATGCACATGGTATCCTTACAGTTATCGGGAAGCCGTGGCGTTCAGATGCCATTATGAGAATACTGCGAAATGAGATCTATGCCGGTAATCTTATACTTCAGAAGAATGTAACAGTGGATTTTCTGACTCATAAATGCGTACCTAATGACGATATATCGCCAAAATACTTTATAGAGAACCATCATCCTGCCATTATAGAGCCGGAGCTGTTATCCAGAGTGGAGAAAAGACTGGATGAGATAAGGTACAGACAGAAATGTACCAAGACAAATGGGCATATAGCGTTCCCGTTTACAAATCTTACACTGGTGGATGGAACGCGTCTGGAGCGTGTTCCTTATCGAACAGCTGCTAAGGGATACACTGATGATGAAGGGAAAAGCGGCTATTATTTTCAGAATCCGGTTGCAAAAACGGTTGATCTGAAGATAATACCGGGCTCAGACAGAACATACCTGTGTGCGGCTTCCATTGAGCAGAGCTTTATGGAGATGCTGTACCGGCTTAAACGAGAATATGAGGAAAAAGGCAAGGAAGCTGAGTTTTATAAGAGTGTGCAGCGTATTCTTATGAAGAATAGCCGGGGAGACACAGAAAAGCATAAGCTTGAAATGATGGATGCTGAGCTTAAGAATACAGCAGAAGTATACAGGAAGGCGGCTGCAGGCAGGCAAAAAGCTGAAGTTGAGGGACGTGATCCTACTCCTTATCTGGAGCTTATGAGAGATATAGCGAGAAAGCTTGAGACACTGAAATCGCAGAAATCAGAACTTGAAAGTGTATATAACACGGGGATGATCGAGGAAAATCTGGCAGCTTTTATACGGGAACTGGAAGAATTACCTACAGAAAACAGGCTCGGAAAGCCTATTAAAGTAAACGGACTTGATTGTCAACCAGTCTTTATATGTGAGGATGGCAGTGTTAATGAAAAACGCTTTTATGGGTATCGCAGGGGATTCTTCCACTTGACACCGGAAAGAGTGGAAGCAGCGCCTGAGATGCTGGAGTTTAAGGACCTTATATACCGGAGATTTATAAAGAAAGGAACGGTATATGGAGATATCATCGAGTATGATACCACATTGGGAATAAAGCTGCGATGCGGTGGAAACCTGCGAACTCTGCGTCAATTCTACGGATACAAGCGCATAAACAGTGATAAAACGCTTAGTGTGATACTTGGAGTATGGGAAGTAAGGAAAAGTAAGCTTTTCCAGCCGGGACAGAGGAAAAAGATGTCGGAGATTGAAAGCAGGGCTTTAGATGATATAGATAAGGAATAAACATCTGTGATCAAATATCTGAAGTCGGATATTTGCCGATAACCTTGCTTTTTTACGCATAATAGGATATAATAAATATAATACAAATCAATTTATAAAGTAGTAAAAGGGGGGACAGAGATGTACATTGCTTTGAACAGTAATTTTATACGCACTCATATAGATGATGCGCTTTCAAATGATGATTATTTCTGTCCTTTCTGTAAAGCGCCGCTTGATTTACGAAGAGGTGATATCCGGCGGCATCATTTTGCTCATGCCAGACATCATTTATGTACCGATACCTGGGCAAAAGATAGAAGTGAGAATGACTCGACCTGGCATAAACAGTGGCAGGAGCGTTTCCCAGTTGATAATCAGGAAATACCTTTGCAACTAGGAGAAATAAAGCACAGGGCTGATGTTATGATAGATAGGACGGTCATTGAATTTCAACACAGTCCGTTGTCACCTGAGAAATTCTCTGACAGAAATACTTTTTATGCCGGCCTTGGACATAAAGTAATTTGGATATTCGATTGTATGGATGTAGATTTTTCACAGAGAGAAGATTTTTATTACTGGACAAGGCCCAAACACACGTTTCGTAATTACAGCGATATTGCACGTGCTAATCAGACAGAATTATATTTCCAGACAGATGATAATACGCTTGTACGTGTTATAGATGTATCGCCTGAGGGCTTTGAATGCTTTCAAGGCTATCAAGTTTCTGTATCAGATTTTATTAACAGCATGAAACTTCAAAATGGTTCTTTTCCGGCTCCTAAGCCGGAAGACCTTAATGATAATCCCGAATATATAGCTTTCAAACAAAAATATGGTATAGAACTTAATAAGCAACAGGAACGTGCGGCACAGTCAATATCAGGCGCCAATTTACTGCTAGCTGTTCCGGGAAGCGGTAAAACTACTGTTTTGATCGCTCGTATTGGATATATGGTGCATTGTAAGAATATTGATCCGAACTCAATACTGGCATTGACATATACCACTAAAGCTGCCGCAGAGATGGATAACCGATACAAAGCAAAATTCGGAGATGACGGTGTAACATTTAAAACTATCAATGCTATAGCAGAATCAATTATCAGGTTTTATTGCAAACAAGAGAAAAGGATTCGTTTTCCTCTTCTTTCAGAAGGAGAAGCCCACATGTATATGCGGAAAGCATATAATGAAGTTACAGGTGCGTCACCTACAGAAGCTGATATTAAGCAGCTTAGTACAGAAATAACAAGAGTAAAAAACAACTCTGATTTACCTGATATGGAAGCATTTACACCAAATTTCGATAAAATTAAGGCTAGATATGATAGCTTGTTATTAGAAAATAGAAGAATGGACTATGATGATCAGATTCTGTATTCAATACGCATTCTCAAGAAATGTCCGTATATTAATGATTATTACAAGTCTAATTACAGATATATATGCGTTGATGAAGCACAGGATACTTCTCAAAAACAGCATGAACTTATACAAATGCTTGTAGAAGACAATATTTTTATGGTTGGCGATGAAGATCAAAGCATTTATAGTTTCAGAGGCGCATTCCCACGCGCTCTTACTAACTTTGAACGTAATTATCCTAATCCATATATTCTGAGAATGGAAACAAATTATCGTTCGTATAAGGAAATAACGGATCTTGCTAATAAGTTTATAGCCAGAAACTTTAACAGACATCCCAAGCAAATGCTCGCTAGTCGTAACAGAGGCGGTGTTACCGAGGTCCTTTCATACAAGGATACTAAAGAGGAGTATGAAAGTATTAAGGAGCTCTGTAGTAATATTAAGGAAGAAACAGCTGTTTTGTATCGAGACAGCGACTGTGCTATAAATCTCATTGCAAAACTAATAAATAGTAATATTCCTTTCAACCTATTACAGAATTCTACGACATTCTTCTCTAGTAGAAAAGTGCTGGATACCATTGCGCTTATTGACTTTTACCTTGATCAGACTAATTATGAAGCGTTTATGCGGATTTTTTATTTGTTTGGCTTCAAGAAAGATGCAGCTCAGAAATTAGTCAATTATTGTAGCTATAATCATATGTCTATAAGAGAGGCAACAGAAAACAATAAAAATGGCGAAAAAATACGGTTTATTCTGAATACTTTGAATCATGATTCGGTATATAATGCTGTTAAACAGGCTGCTCTATATGTCATTAACAATGATTATAATCAGATAACGAGGCGTTATTCTGAAGTCCTTGCATTACTAGGTGAAAATGTTGATACAATCAAAGAATATGGAGCCTATTTAAATAAGCTCAGAGAAAAAATAGCTTCATATGAAAACAATAAGGACGCACTGCTTACGCTTTCGACAATACATTCGGCAAAAGGAATGGAATTCAAAAATGTTATAATCCTAGATGCATATGAAGGTGTATTGCCTAAGACTTCAATAGATGCAATAGAAGAAAATGAAGATAAAAAAGATCTCTATCAGGAGGAACGTCGCCTTTTCTATGTTGCAATGACAAGAGCCAAGGATAAGCTTTCTATAGTTCGTATCAGTAATGAAAGATGTTCATTTGTTGATGAGCTTTTTGGAAACGAACGCAGGGAAAACTGTCCGTTGCGCTTTGGATCTGAAAAAAGGGGTAAGGAAACAATTCTTCAATTCCCATTTCGCAGTGTTTCACAGTCTGCTCCTGCTTTTACAATAGGTACTACAGATGATGCTATAGTAAGCGTTGTTGATGAAGCAAACATTGACGGAGTAACTTTTAAAATCGGGGAAAAAGTCAAGCACAGTTATATGGGTGAAGGCACTATTATTGCATTTACATATATTGAAGGCAAAGAAATAATACTTGTGCATCTGCAGTTTAGAGGCAATACTGATAAGTTTGACTTAGAAAAATGCGTAAGGAATAAAATAATTACTAAAAAGACATAATTTATATGTTTGTTCAAATGACTTGAATTATTATTCGTAAAATGGTATAATAATCAAGTACATATTTGCATCAAATGGGAGGGAAGTATTATCGTGGATATCATGAATCTTATTGGTGAAACCACTGAGTATGATAAAAAGGAAAAGTTGGAAGAAAAAGATCCACGAAGCTGGATTAAGAGTGTTAGTGCATTTGCAAATGGTATTGGCGGTATGCTTATTTTCGGAATAGAAGATAAGACTGATAGAATAGTTGGCCTGTCTGATGCAGAAGGTGATGCTGAAAAAATCAGCCGCTTCTTACGTGAAAGGATGGATCCAATCCCTTCATTTACTCTCAAATTTGAAAAAATTGATGATAAGGTCCTCATTATTCTTAGGGTAGAACCTGGAAAAGAAACTCCATACTTTTATATTGGTAAGAATGAGCGTACGGCTTACCATAGAGTAGGCAATGATAGTCAGAGATGTGACGGTACTAAGCTGAAGGAACTTGTTTTACGTGGTTCAAGTAGATCGTTTGACAGCCTTCCTTCAGGATATGATTTTGAGAAGATGTCATTTACAAAGTTGATTTCGGTTTATTATCAGAGAGCTCATAAGGAATTGCTAAATACAGATTATGAGTCTTTCGGAATAATTGATGGAAATGGAGAACTGACGAATGCAGGTGCACTCCTTGCAGATAACTGCCCAATTTATCAATCAAGGCTATTCTGTACAAGATGGAACGGATTAAACAAAGCAGCAGGCCTGCAGGACGCAATTGACGATGCTGAATTCACAGGAAGCCTAGTTTCGCTTTTACAAGAGAGCGAGGCTTTTGTGAAGCGTAATTCACATAAGGGTTGGTTCAAGGCGCCTGACCGCAGGATTGAATTACCTGACTATCCGGAACGTTCAGTTACAGAAGGTATTGTTAATGCATTGATACATCGTAACTATCTTGAAGTAGGCAGTGAAGTCCATATAGATATGTTTGATGACAGATTGGAGATTTACTCGCCGGGCGGCATGTATGATGGAATCAATGTTCAGGATCGTGATATAATGGCTATCCCTTCAAGACGTCGTAATCCAATTATCGCTGATATTTTTCAGCGCCTTGTATATATGGAGCGTCGCGGAAGCGGTTTCAAGAAGATTATAGAGGACTATCATAATCAGCATAATTATACTGAAGAGATGGAACCTATATTCAAATCTGAGCATGATGCGTTTTTCCTGACATTGAAGAATCTGAATTATACTAATAAACCTGCACGGAGAGGTACATTAAAATCTGAAGAGGTTGTAGAAAGAGCAGAGATGCTTTTGGAATATCTTAGAGAGAAGCCAGAATCAACCATTAAACAATTGATGAATGAGTTTAATTTATCAGAAAAAAAGATTAAAAATGCACTTGATTATTTGAAAGATAATGATAGATTGTATCATGATGGTCCTAAAAGAAAAGGTCGTTGGATTATCAACGAATAAATGTTTCTAAT
>JAEEGJ010012425.1_pt1 | contig 21076 bp, 16 predicted proteins | sample 8958761 | NCBI WGS metagenome assembly JAEEGJ01 (sample SAMN16246546, study PRJNA631951) | gut metagenome | biome: gut microbiome; feature: rumen; material: RS-attached | host: Bos | place: Iran: Karaj | collected 2018-10
GTCAATGGTAGCTATTGCCAACGGTATCACACTGTACGGTCTCCGCGGATACGGCGCAACCTTCTTCGTATTCAGTGATTATACAAAGCCCATGGCAAGACTTGCTTCACTTATGAAGATCCCGACAGCCTTCATCTTTACTCATGACAGTATCGGTGTTGGTGAGGACGGACCTACTCATGAGCCTATCGAGCAGGCAGCTATGTGGAGAGCACTTCCCAATTTCCATATGTTCAGACCTTGCGATGCAACTGAGACTCTGGCAGCTTGGTACAGTGCAGTTACATCTAAGACAACTCCTACCGGACTTGTTCTTACCCGTCAGAATCTTCCTCAGATCGCTGGTTCATCTAAGGATGCTCTTAAGGGCGGATATGTTATCCAGGATTCAGATAAGGCTACTCCCGATGCTATCATCATCGCTACCGGTTCAGAGGTTAGCATTTCTGTAAAGGCTAAGGAGCTCCTTAAGGCTGAAGGCATCGATGTAAGAGTAGTTTCAATGCCTTGTGTTGACCTGTTTGAGGAGCAGAGCGCAGAGTACAAGGAGAGCGTACTTCCCAAGAGCGTCCGTGCAAGAGTTGCAGTTGAGGCTCTTTCAGACTTCGGCTGGGGCAAGTATGTAGGACTTGACGGTGCTACACTTTGTATGGAAGGCTTTGGTGCTTCAGCACCTCAGAACCTCTTATTTGAGAAATTCGGATTTACCGCTGAGAATGTTGCAACTAAGGTTAAATCAGTGATCAAGTGATAATGGTTTGATCAACTGTCACATAATAGAGAATTTTGAAATTGATATAGGAGACAGGGGCCGGTTCCCCTGTCTCTGATATTTTAATGAGCCTTAGGGACCGAAGTTTAAAGCAGCTTTAAAGGTATATTTTGAAAGGGTTTAGGAATGAAGAAGGTTTTAAGTTTTATTATTGCATTTGTATTATCGGTTTCGATCATCTCGGTACCGGTATCAGCAAAGTCTGACCGCTTGGGTGAGTATGAGCATTCTAAGGAAAAGTTTACTGTTTTTAAGTATGAGCACATAGATGGTGATGAGCTTAAGGATAAGATCAAAGATATAAAAGAACTTTGTAATGCTGATTCTCATAAGCAGGAGGTTGAAAAGCTTATCGGGGAACTGGAGGATATCATACCTATATATTATGATATGGTAAATTACAGTGAGTATATGTACCTGAGAAATGGTGACGACCCCTACTGGAAGGAAGAAAAACTAACCAATAACAAGGACTTTCAGGATGTATTCAATCAGTATGTGGAAGCTTTGAGGGCTGTATACTATTCTCCATGCAAGAGTGTACTTTATAATTGGTATGATGATGAAGGCATTAAGAGTATACTGAATACCAAGACGCCTACTCCCGAAGAAGTGGAATGCACCGCAATCCATCAGCAGCTGGTTACGGAGTTTTATGATGTAAATCCGACGGTTGAATATATGGGAAAAACATATGATGTATATGAACTTCTTGATGCATACAGCGGCGGAGAACTGTCAGACTTTGCGGTAGGCTTGCTTTATCCTACTTTACTTAGAAAGATTAAGGCTGAAGCGTCGGAAATCTATTTTAAGATGATCCAGAATGATAATAAGCAGGCTAAGCTGTATGGCTACGACAACTATATGGACTATATCTATAAAGAGGGTTATAACAGAAAATATACTCCGGACGATGCGTTAAATACCTGTACAGAGATAAGGGAAAAGCTATTTAATTATCGCTACAGATTTGATGCATATAAAAGCAACTTCCTTGAGAAAATGGTCAAGGAAGGTCTATGTGACGGAACATTAAAGAATCTGGGCAAATATATCGGCGAGTTGGCTCCTGAATTTGAAGAGGCATATCAGTACATGATCGATTCCGAGAGCTGTATGATTATTTCTGCAGGTGAATCGGCGTCTTCTTTTACGAGCGTCCTCAGAAACTTTAAAATGCCATTTATCTGTATGACAGCTTCATCGGATAAGCTTTCGGAGCTTCATACGCTTGTTCATGAATTCGGACATTATGATTCTTATTACTGGAGAGATTTACAGAATAATATGTCAAATAACCTTGACCTTGAGGAGACATACTCACAGGGAATGGAAATGCTTTTCGTAAATTTCTATCCTCAGATATTTAAGGAGGCCGGAGAAAGTGCCGAAATGAAGCACATCGGTATGATGATGGAGGCATTATATCAGGGCGCTATGATAGCAGAAACAGAGCTTACAGCATACAAGGGTGATTACAAAGATGCTGCTGAACTGGTAGAAGCACTTGATGCGATACAGGATAAATATTTCCCGGCTTCGACTGCAAGCTGGTTTATCATTCCTCATATTTATGAGTGCCCCGGATATTATATAAGCTATGTGACATCGGCTATGAGTGCTCTTGAACTTTATGAGGTATCGAAGGAGGACTTCGACAAGGCGGTTGATGATTATATTGAACTCGTAAAAAACAACACCGAGGATTACGATACTGCCATTTCAAAGTCAGGACTTACCAATAAGTGGACAACTAAAAAACTTGATGCTTTTCTGGATAACCTCATTGAGATTTACAATGATACAGAGGCACCTGTGATAGAGGGTATAGAAGAAGGCGGAGCATACAGTGAGTCACAGATCGTAAACATTAAGGATGTAGCACCTGTTGGGATGAGACTTACCTATGGAGATAAGCAATATGAACCAAGTATACGTACATTTGCAGTAGGCGGATCGAATGATCCGTATACCCTGACTGTGGCGGATGGGTTTGGAAATATGACTACCGTAAACTTTTCTGTTGACCCGTATCCTTTTGCTGTCCTTGCATTAGCATCCGAAGGAAAAAATACACTTATGTGGGATGCTGTAACAGGAGCCGATACTTACAAAGTATATGGAGCAGCTTTAGGTAAAAACTACAAGAAACTTGGGACAACTGAGGGTACAGTTTTCAGGTTTGAGCATAAAGTAAACGGTGAAAAGACCTATAAATATTATGTAGAAGCCTATGCTACAGATGCAGACGGTAATGAAGTAATTTTGGACAGGAGCCTTAAGTGTTATGTGGCAGGAGCAGCAAATTCACTTAAGACTGATACGAACCAAGTCAGGATAAAAGGTGATGAAACTCTTTCTGCAAAGAAGGGAGAGGTCATAAAGCTTTCGGTTGTGAGAACTCTTAACGAAGAAAAGGAAGCAGATATCGCCACCGGTAAGATAAAGGCGTTAAGATATGCTTCTACTGATAAGAATGTGGCAAAGGTTTCCAAGAACGGTAAGATTACTGCTGTAGGCAAAGGCAGATGCTTTATATATGTAGTATCTGAAAACGGACGTTTTGATAAGGTGGAAGTAAAGGTCGGATAAAGCATAGTCAAATGATTGGCATATAAAAAAATAATATATTAAAAATCGCAGAGACTTCGGGTTTCTGCTTTTTTTAAATAGGGTATTGACAAATCCGTTTTCAGGGTATATAATTCCAAATAGAACAGTTCCAAATGGAACGGTCCCAAATAAAACAATCCGAAAATAAACAGTTCAAAATGGAATTGTCTGAAATCAGAGAAAAAAATAATGGATAGTATGAGAATATCAAGTCACAGAGGAAGGAGGACGATTTAAAGGATGGAACACAAAGAGGCTTTAGGCTGGGAAATGAAGCGTATGAGTAATACAATAAGCAGCTTTATCGGTACTGAGCTTACAAAAGCGGGATTTGACGAGATCATAGTCACTCATGGATGGATTTTAGGGTTTTTGTGTCATCAGCAGGACAGTGTTATCTACCAGAAGGATATAGAAACCAGATTCAGTATGCCACGTTCGACGGTAGCAAATGTTATGAAACAGTTTGAACAAATGGGATATATTACCAGGCAGTCCGATGAAAAGGATACAAGACTAAAGCGCATCCTCGTGACTAAGAAAGGTCAGGACATCCATGATGCGACCATGAGCAGTATTGCTGATATAAATCAGAAACTTGAAAGCGGTATTTCTGATGAAGAGAGACAGACCATCAGAAATGTATTTGATACTCTGACGGCAAATATGAAACAGAGTGGTTTTGAAAATTAATCATAAATTATTATATCGGAGGAAATAACTTTGATAAAGCGATTATTATCTTATGTTAAGGAGTATAAAAAGGAATCCATCCTCACTCCTTTGAGTATGATCATCGAAGTTGCCATGGAGATGGTTGTGCCGCTGCTTATGGCTTCGTTGGTAAATGATGGTATTAATGCCAAAAATGAAGCCGGAGAAATAGTAGGTGACATCAACCATATCATTCTCGTAGGTATATTCATGGTAATTGCAGCCCTAATAGGCCTTGCAGGCGGTATAATGGGCGGTGTGTTCGGAGCAAAGGCTTCCACAGGTTTTGCAAAGAACTTAAGAAAGGGTATGTTTGACAAGATCCAGACATTCTCATTCAAGAATATCGATAAGTTCTCTACAGCAGGTCTGGTTACAAGACTTACCACGGACGTAAACAATGTACAGAACGCATACCAGATGATACTTCGTATGTGTATGAGATCACCCATGACATTCGTGATCGCACTCATCATGTCATTTACAATCAAGCCCAAGCTTGCTCTTATTTACCTGATAGCGGTAATAATACTTGGCTGCATTTTAGCATTTATCATCTCAAAGGCCATGAAGGCATTCGAGCAGGCATTTCCCAAGTACGACGAGTTAAACGCCAGCGTACAGGAAAACGTAAATGCGATCCGCGTAGTTAAGGCATATGTCCGTGAGGACCACGAAAAAAAGAAATTTAAGACTGCCAGCAACAATATCTATAAGATATTCTCGGCTGCAGAAAAGCTTACAACCTTCAACGGTCCTGCAATGAGTATTACTGTTTACACATGTACATTGCTTATCAGCTGGCTCGGTGCCAACATGATAATCAATTCATTTGAGACAGAGCTCAATCTTGGAGACCTTACCGCGCTTCTTTCATACTGCATGAGTATACTCATAAGCCTTATGATGCTCTCAATGATATTCATCATGCTTACCATGAGTGCTGCAAGTATGAAGCGTATAAACGAAGTGCTGGTTGAAGAGCCCGATATCGTTAATCCCGAAAATCCTGTCATGGAAGTTAAGGATGGCAGCATCGTATTTAAGAATGTAAACTTCCGATATAATAAGGATGGTAAGGAAAACGTATTAAGTAATATCAACATTAACATAGAATCCGGTGAAACGATCGGTATCATAGGTGGTACGGGATCTGCAAAGTCCACTCTCGTTAACCTTGTAAGCCGTCTGTATGATGTAAATGACGGAAGCGTCCTTGTAGGTGGCAGGGATGTCAGGGAATACGACCTCGAAGTACTTCGTGACGAGGTAAGCGTAGTCCTTCAGAAAAATGTCCTTTTCTCAGGAACTATTATGGATAACCTTCGCTGGGGTGTCAGAAAAAATGTGGGTAAGGATGCCCACGTTGAAACACCCCAGGAGAAGGCCGAAATCGAGGCTGAGTGCATAAGAGCATGTAAACTGGCTTGTGCAGATGAGTTTATCGAGAAGATGCCTGATAAGTATGAGACCTATATAGAGCAGGGCGGTACTAACGTATCCGGTGGACAGAAGCAGAGACTCTGTATCGCAAGAGCCCTGGTAAAGAAGCCTAAGATACTGATCCTGGATGACAGCACCAGTGCTGTAGATACAGCTACCGATGCTAAGATCAGGAAAGCTTTTGCTGAGGAAATACCCGGAACCACAAAGCTTATCATAGCACAGCGTATTTCAAGTGTTATGAATGCCGACAGGATCATCGTAATGGAAGACGGCAAGATAAACGGCTTTGGTACACATGATGAGCTGCTTAAGAACAATGAGATTTACCGTGATGTTTATGAATCTCAGACAGGCGGCAACGGTGACTTTGATGAAGGAGGTGAGCGATAATGCCGGGACCTATGGGACGTGGGCCGATGCCCAGAGGAATGAAGCCGACGGTTAAGAATCCGGGAAAGATCCTTAAAAGGCTTATAAAATATATGGTACTCGATAACCTTGCGCTGTGGATATGCGTATGTGTATGTATCGGCATTACCGTGTTCTGCATGACTGTAAAGGGAACATTGTTCACCCGTACGCTTGTGGATATCTATATCCCGGGCATCAGAGAGGGCTCTCTTACATTCGCAGATCTGGCACATGAGATATTTGTTACCGCATGCTTTATAGTTACCGGTATACTGGCCAGCTTCGTACAGGCTCGTATCATGGTAAGAATCACCCAGGGCTTTCAACGTAAACTCAGGGATGATATGTTCGAGCATATGGAGTCACTCCCGATAAAGTATTTTGATACGCATTCACACGGCGACATTATGTCACTGTACACAAACGATGTAGATACTATGAGACAGATGGTATCCCAGAGCATACCTCAGTTCTTAAACAGTATCATCACTATAGTCAGTGTGTCGATAAGTATGTTTATGCTTAGTCCGCTGCTTATGTGCGTATCTGTGATCATGATCGCTATAATGCTGTTTACCACAAAGAAGATCTCCGGAAAGAGCGGAAAATATTTCGTAAAGCAGCAGAAGGCAGTCGGTGCTCTTAACGGATTTGTTGAGGAAATGATGTCCGGACAGAAGGTGGTTAAGGTATTCTGTCATGAGGATGAAAATATCGAGGAATTTGATAAGCTTAACAATGAACTTTTTGACAGTGCATACAATGCAAACCGTTTTGCAAACATCATCATGCCGATCAATGCACAGTTAGGTAACGTTAGCTACGTAGTGCTTGCTATCATAGGCGGTGCGATGGCTATAAACGGCATTGGAGGACTTGAACTCGGTGCGCTTATCAGCTACCTGACCTTTAACCGTAATTTAAATATGCCTATCAACCAGATAAGCATGCAGGTTAACTCCATCATCATGGCACTCGCGGGCGGAGACAGAATCTTCCAGCTTATGGATGAGAAGCCTGAGGCAGATGAGGGTTATGTTACTCTGGTTAATGCAAAGAAGGTTTACAAGCCCGGCAGCGATTCGAATACTCAGGAAAGAGAGTACACCATCGAAGAAACCAATGAACGTACAGGCGTATGGGCATGGAAGCATTTCCATAAGGCAGATGGGACCACTACATACCGGGAGCTTAAGGGCGATGTTGTATTTGACAATGTAGACTTTGGATATACTGAGGAGAAGATGGTTCTCCATGATATCAAGCTTTTTGCTACACCCGGTCAGAAGATAGCATTCGTAGGCTCTACCGGTGCAGGAAAGACCACCATCACAAACCTTATCAACCGTTTCTATGATATACAGGACGGTAAGATCCGTTACGACGGTATCAATGTAAATAAGATAAAGAAAGCAGATCTCCGTCATTCACTCGGCATAGTACTTCAGGAGACACACCTCTTTACAGGTACCGTTATGGAGAATATCCGTTATGGTAAGCTCGATGCTACCGATGATGAAGTAAAGGCAGCAGCAAAGCTTGCAAATGCGGACAGCTTTATCAGAAGATTGCCTGACGGCTACAACACAATGCTGACAGGAGACGGTGCAAACCTGTCACAGGGTCAGCGCCAGCTGCTGGCAATAGCCCGTGCAGCTATAGCAGATCCGCCCGTACTTATCCTCGATGAGGCTACATCCTCCATCGATACCAGAACAGAGAAACTGGTACAGGAGGGTATGGATAAGTTGATGAAGGGCAGGACAACATTTGTTATTGCGCACAGACTTTCAACAGTTAAGAACAGCGACTGTATCATGGTACTTGAACAGGGCCGTATCATTGAGCGCGGTACACATGACCAGTTGATAGAGGAAAAGGGCAAGTACTATCAGCTCTATACCGGAAATCAGATTGCAGGGTAACTTCTAAACATTAGAGATTGCTTGATTAGGAAATCTGTATAATTATTGATATGACAAACGCAGGGAAATAATATCCCTGCGTCAATATCATCTGTTACAGTGTGCCCTCAAACAAAACTTTGTCACCAATCTCCACACGCTTTACGCCCTGATCCTTTTTCTTGTTGAAGTTAAAGCTGAGCATATAGCCGGTAGTCAGTTGAAAATAATCAAGGTATTCGCTGATCTGCTTTTCACCGTCAGCGTTATATCTTTCACCTCTCCAGATTTTCAGTTCTATGATATACTGCTGTCCGAGATAGTCCACTATAACATCAGTTCTTGTCTGATTTCGGGTCTGGGCTTCAATATAATAGTTGCCTGTACCGTTTATGATAGGCTTTAAGTACAGCAAGAACAGTTCCCTGCCATCCTTTTCCTTAAACCGATCCACAAGTGGTCCGCAGACTTGTGTATATGTATCAATAAACCTTTCAAGAATCAACCGCATGTTGAGTTTCCCTTCTTCAACGAACTGATTCTTGGCCAATTCACCTTCACGAGAGAAAACATTAGATTTTAACTCCTCATCAGAAAGGAAAAGGTTGTACAGTCTGGTCTCAAATATACGATTAGCCACTCTCACTGTATTATGATCATTTCTGATCAATCCGTACATTTGCATCAGCGCAATATCCTTTTGGTCAGGATTCCAGGTAAGCTTGGTACCCTCCATCAGTATACTTCGTATCGAAGACCTAAGCTCAGGCATATTGTTGAGAGTCTTAGTCAGGGAATCAAATAGCGTATTACCCTCCGCAAGGATCATCTTTACGGCTTCATCAATCCCTGCACTAGTCCATGCAGCCTTAAGCCCCATAGACTTGCTGACATCTACATCTATCTTTTCACAGATACGGCTCACAAGGAAGGGGTACCCGCTTGTATAATCACGTATGATACCGGCAATCCTTCCGGTATCCATCCCGGTATGGTGATCAGACTCGTAGTCATCAAGCATCCCCTTTATCCCATCTGCTGACAGGCTCATATCTATAGTAAAATCAGCCGCTATATTCCAAGGACTGTTTTCTTTAGAATCTCCGTCATCACGGATCTTTGCCTTCAAATGTTTTATATCCGTCACTCCGGCAAGTATAACAGACCGGAAGGTCTTATAGTTAGGATTCTTCTCCTTTTTCAGGTATCCGGATCTAAGTTTTCCAAGGAAATCAAGAAATACCTGATTATTAGTAGCCGTATCAACCTCATCGATCATTAGTACAACCGGCTTAGCGTTAGTTTTGCACCATTTATCAAAAATCCTAAATATATCATTCAGTTTTGCGTCATTATCCTGGTCTGCCAAGCTCTTAAGCATATCATAATACTCATCCGGTACAGGTATATTCATATTGTCTCTAGTATCACATAATACCCCCGCTAAGCCCTTAACAAATCCGCTTTCATCTATATAATCAGCACCGGTTACATCCTGGAAATCAATACTGATTACATCGTACTGATCAGACAGGTAATTCTCCAGAGCAGTAAGCGTGGTAGTTTTACCATACTGCCTAGCTCTATTGATTGTAAAATACTTGCCTGTATCAACTAATTTTTTTATCTCAGATACTCTTTCAGAGATATCTACCATATAATGCTTTGAGGGAATGCACACAACTGTGGTATTGAATGTCTTCATATACTGTGCTCTCCTTTGGCTGCTTTTTTACTTTTGACCTTAGCATCATTATATACAAGTCCCAAGGATTTTGCAACAATGAAATAATCATTAAACATACTCAGCAAGCATGCTCTCATCAAATGTATGAAGCTCTTTGCTAGTAGCATGTTAAAGTTTTTACAAAAGTCAGACGACCATTATATCTTCAAGTTCTGGGATGATTGGACTACATGTTATTGTATTGATAGTGATGGTAATATAGTATACTCTCAGGAATTTAATTATGTAGAATCTAAGAAAAATATACAATTTTCAAGGTTCAGCACACCTTAACGGTGTGGGAAGTTTTAGTTATTAACTATAATAAATTGAAAAGTTGCACAAAAATTAATCGATAATTTTGTGCAACTTTTTTGTCCCTTTTTGACTTGAAGAGGGTTATTATATATTAGAGGGATAAATAATTCAATATAAAAAACGGAAATAGTGTATTTTCCCGATATACTCACTAAATGTAAAATATTTTGTTGATAGTGACGGAAACATTTCAAGGTTGGATGGTATATATGATGTTCCTTATTATGATAAAGATGAGTTTTTAAGTGACTATCCAGAAGATTCTACTTACGTATTAGATTATCTTGAGTCAGCCTATCTAAAACTTACCTTAGATTTAGGTGTGTCCATTGATTTGAATCCAACTTCATAAAGAATACATCTTGAACAAGGATACTATATCTTTGACAAAACAGATGGCAAGAGTTGGATACATTTGATGGCACTAGATAAAGAAGAAGCTGGTTGGTTTAACTTGGCTGAACTTAGAAGCTATGTGTGTGCTTTTGAGTATTCTGGTCTTGAAGAAACGATACTTATTTTATAAACTTTTTAAAGATTAGATGATCCTAGGGTTAATGGATATGCATATCAGATTATTTTATAAGGAGATGATGTAGAAAACACAAAGAGTATTTCAACTGTCGGCTTATTATATTTTGTGAAGGAGTAAAACGAAAATGATCAAAGGAAAAATAAAGAAAAAAACATTTGCATTAGTTCTCATTTGTACACTGATTTTAGCTCAAACTACTTTTGTTCAGGCAGGTGTTGTTAGGACAGCAGCTTATCAGGGAGAATCCAACATTCAAAATAGTGTTAATACATCCGGTTGCACTATAACGGTTTCAGCTAGCTGTATTGGTAAAACCGCAAGCGGCTGGGCAAACGCAACAGGTAATCTAGATAACATTGTTGGTTGTACATATGAATTCTTTGATATGGATGGATTTCATGAAACGGGTGTTCTTGTAAACAGTTATTTTTTACCGGGTTATACAAGCTGGAGCGAATCAAATTGGTTTTCGAATAAGACAGTAGCTTACAGTGCAGTAGAGTACTAAGTTTATATGTTGCCTGGCAGTAAGCAGTCGAATTCTTTAGGCTGCTTACTGTCATTTAGGAGAAAATGATGAAATTGTCCAGTTACTCATTTTTTATAAAAAAAAGAAATCATTCCAGTATAAGGATGCATGTGATCAGTTATTTAATAACTCTCATATGCTTTGGGCTTTTGTGCTTTATTATTTCATTTCCTTGGATATTTAACAGAGCTTATCGGGACGTAGACAGGTTGTTGCCGACAGGCCTTGATAACTGTGCTGTAATAGATTTTAAATCGACATTGTCAAATGAAAAAATAGTGTCGGCTACTGAAGAGGGCCGTGCTTTTATAGTTCAACTGCTTGATTCTGAAGAGATTTTTGGTATTGGCGATTATATTGAAGCCGGAGTCGAATTCAATCTGTCATATGATGGAACGGATTATTCTACTACTATGTTTGAGACCAGCAGAGTTAATGAGCACAATATATTAAGAGGTGATTTGCCTCCCGGGATGAATCTATACGATACAGTGGCTTTTTCGTATCATTTTAAAGATTTTTATAACTTTGATCTGTACAAGGGGAATTTTGACATACAGGAGGAGTTGGAAAATGGTGACTATATATTGTATCTTGGGTACAATTTCAGGGATATTCCGATAGGAGCGTGCGAAACTAAATATAATCCTTCTTTTAAAAGGGATATAACCTACCGTGTAGCGGGGATTATCGATAAAGGAGAGGAAATATTAAATGTTAAAGCCGCTGCCACAAATTTTATGTTTGATGCAAGTTATGGCTACAACCTTGATAATATGATAATCATGGTTTTGGGAAAGACTTCTGAGAATGATGTTATTTCGCTTTATGGAACGCTACCGGTTTCTTTTGCGGAGGGAACTTCATTTGAAGACGGGATATCAAAAATAAAAGAAATTGCGGATAAAAACGGCATTACTGTGAGTGTTCAGAGCATGCGTAACAAACTGCAGGTACAGTTATCCCAATATGACGATATATTGAATGCAGTTGCATTGGTTTCACCGATTTCATTTCTTGTGACTGCAATGATCCTGCTAACAGTACAACTTCTTTTCAGCGTAATGAGAAATGATGAGATTGGAGTGTGGCTCTCAAATGGTATGACAAGGAAGGAAGTCTTTTTGCTCCTGCTGCTAGACAATATGAAAAAACTGGTATTATCCGCAATAATAGGCGCAGTGGCATCTGACCTGTTCCTGTGCCGAATGCTCAATCTTACCGGTAGTGAAAACTTTAGAATTTTTGGAGATGTATATATATACGGACCTTTGTGTGCAATAGGATTGGCTGTAATAACGGCACTTGTAATTTCTATATTATCGTATCTTTTTATTTGCGGGAAAAGCCTTCCGGATATAATTAAGAATGCAGACCGAAGAATACGGCATAGAAAATTTTTCAAATCCAGCAGTATATTTTCATTTCTTTTCATGATCTCATTTGTTGTGTGTTTTATTATCATGTATTATGGTCTTTATCTATACCGGGAGTACAGCGATATCAGGACAGGCAAGTCAGCTTTTAAATATGCTGTGAATTATGACATTACACTTATGCAGTTCTCAAAGGATGAACCCAAACCGGATTTGAATTTTTCAAAAGGAAATCTTTATGAAAAAATTAGACTCCCTATCTCCTCAACGGAATATGGGGATAGATGGGGATACTTGGTGACCAGACAGAATGAAGCTATGCTTGAAACTATTGACGGAGGGAACAGAATAGGAATTGTTGGTTCTTCAGATGTCCCGCTCTGTGCAATAGGGGATAGGTGGTTGGATAGCGTATATATAAAAAACGGAGAAAAGTATATAAAAATTTTTGATACAGAAGTAAAAGTTATTGGAATTCTTGACCGTACTTCACTTGAAGGAAAGGATAAACGCTTCTTCATTTTTGAAAGTACGTTAAGTCCGGAGATTATGTTAAAATGGTTTGGGTATGGGTACAATAATGATATATTTGAAGGAATGATGACTTATGTTTGTTCTGATCAAGATAGTGATATAGATTTGCTGGAAAAACAATTAACCGAAGCATATGGCGAAAACAGTTTACAGATTATTAAAACGAATGGTTTTTGGTCAGCCAATGAAGACGAAATAAGAACATATACTTCCTTTATGAAGATAGTAATTGGAGCACTTTCTGTATTATGTGTCTTTAATATGCTATTTCTTTCGGTAGTCTGGAGCAGGGCATACTCATATGAGTTTATGGTAAAAAGAATTTTTGGTTATAAAATAATAAGACTATTGCCCGATATATTTAAAACCATGATCATGTACGAAGTTCCTGCCGTAATCATCTCGATGTTGTTCACACTATTATTCGAAACCATATTCCGTAATGCGGATTCATGGATTAGAACAATCAGTAATGGATTCTTTTTAGAAGTGGTTATTTTCATTGGAATTGCAATAATTCTTTCGGCTAAACCGTTGTTTTGGATATCTAAGGCTAACCCTGCGGACTATGTTTGTCGAAGAGTAGAATGAAAAAATAATGGGTCTAAAAATAGATAGGAAAACAGTATTTTACCAAGAACATGCAGTCAGAGAGGTCAGAGTATGATACAACTGAAAAATATAACTAAAGTATATAAGAATGGAGATAATAATCTTTTCGCATTGAAAGGAATAAACATTGAGATTCAAAAGGGTGATTTTGTTGCAGTTATGGGGGCTTCCGGATCAGGTAAAACCACTCTTTTAAATATACTTGGATGCATGGATCGTGCTACAGAAGGTGAGTATATATTTGATGGACAGATGGTATCCGGATTTTCTAATTTAAAAGCTGACCTTTTCCGGCGTGAACATATCGGATTTGTCTTTCAAAATTTTGCACTTTTAAAAGACTATACTTTAAGGGAAAATGTTGAGATTCCTTTAAGGGCAAATAATATCCCCAAAAAGAAACGAAATGCCCTTTCGGACGAAATCCTTATTCGTGTCGGGTTAGGAGACTATATAAAATCTTTCCCAACAAAAATATCCGGAGGACAGCAGCAGAGGTGTGCTATCGCAAGAGCACTGGTGACGGGGGCGGATTTGATTCTTGCAGATGAACCGACAGGTGCACTTGACAGCAAAACTGGCCAGGAGATTATAGATCTTCTGAAAGGGGTCAACAATGAAGGAAAAAACGTGATTATTGTAACACATGATGAAAAAATCGCAAATCAGGCGAAAAGGGTTATACGACTTGCTGACGGTAAAATAATTTGAATATCAATGTAGTAAACGCTTCAGGAACAGTCTACGCTTATAATAAGTATAGACAGGTGATAGCTAAGGTAGCAAAGAGTAATCTTTCGTAAAGGAGATATACTATGACCAGAAGAATATATTTTTCAGTACTTATATGTATATTAGTAAGCATATCAACAGTAATTCTACCCAACTATTATTATATCTTAGCATCAGAAAAGAGCATTGATGTTAAAGGATATGATGACGAGACTATGTGTGCTATAGCCATGAATGGCATAGAGTATAACGGAGTTGTTTATTTTACAAAGGACAATATGATTTACAGGATTACCCCTGAAATGACTAAAAAGGCACAAATTTATCTTAAAAATGTGGATACCGAATCAGGAATATTTGAGAATGATGGGTATATCTACTTCAAAAAAGTAAATACCAAGTCTCTCTTGCGTGTGAAAGCCGGTGAAAAGAAGAAAGAACTTGTTTCAAGAGGTGTTAGCCGCATAACTGATATAGATGAAGAATATATTTACTTTTGGGGTAAAAAATACTTTTACAGGGTAAAGACTGATGGTAGTAGTCTGGAATGCTTATCCAAAAACAAATTAAACCATCCTTGCCCTAATGAAGTATGCAGCACGGTTTGTGCTTTTGATGATATGTTATTTTATAGTAAAGGGTTTAAGGAAAAAAATGATAAAGAGGATAAGACTGACCACAAATTATGTGTGCAAAACCTTGAAACAAAATCTAAAAAAACACTGCTGAATCCTGCAGGATGTAATGGCTCGTTCTTTTTTTATAAGCTGGACGGAAAACTTTTCGTTCAATACAGTGATTATGGTAGCCGCAGCCGACATACTTACATTTATAATTCTAAAACAGAATCATTTGATAGGTTAAGTGATGCGGATCAGGTTTTTAATATAATCGTTGGAACTGACGAAAAGTATTTGTATACAGCATATGAAAGCTCTCTGGCAGATGTTTTAGAAAATACCTTAGAGGTCAATGAGCCTCAATCGGTTGGTACGTGGAAAATATATCGTATCGGAACAGATTGGAAGGAGGAATATCTGTTTGATATAAAGGCAGATAAAGTACTGGCATATAGCATCTTGAAATTTATGCAGGAATCTAATGGCTATTATATCTTTAATTATTGGGATGAGAGAGCAATCAGCTACTGTGTTGATAGTGATGGAAATATAGTATACTCTCAGGGATTTAATTATGTAGAATCTAAGAAAAATATACAATTTGATGATGGTACAGTCGATATGGTTATAAAGGATGGTATTCTTTATACACTAAGTCATAGCCTTGGCATATATGTAGATGTGAAAACTAGAGTTATTAGTTAGTGACTACTTTTTTCTTTACCATTAGTTAATGGAGTTAGAAGTTATTAACTATAATAGATTGAAAAAGTTGCACAAAAATCAATCGATAATTTTGTGCAACTTTTTTGTCCCTTTTTGACTTGTGGAGGGTATTATATAGTAGAGTGATAAATAATCAAAAATACGGAATGTTAAAACATGGAAATATCAGATGATAATAAAGAAAAACTGAATGAGATATATGAGAAATACCATCGGTTGGTTATGTGGATAGTATATGGTATTCTTGGTGATCAGAATCTGGCGGAGGAAGCGTTTCAAACAACGTTTTATTCTGTTGCAAAAAATGTGCATAAATTTGATGATTCTAAAATAAAGAGTTATGTATCAGTTACTGCGCACAATACTGCTTTGAAATATTTAAAGAAGCACCAGTTGATCGCACGGAATGAGGTCCCGTTTCCTGATGATGAGAATAATGCTGAAGGAAGAATAAGATATTCTGAAAAAAGCCTGATAGTAGATAATGTGGAAGATGAAGTCATAAAAAGACTAGAAAAAGAGAAACTGCATAAGTTATTAAAACAACTTGATAATAAAAAATCGGTTTACATATATGATTTCTACTTTGACAAACTTACTATCAAGGAAATAGCGGAAAAGCATAACATTAACGAAGATACAGCAAAAAAACGTATATATAGAAGTGTAGAAGATTTAAGAAGATTATATTTTGAAAAGGAGGGAATACGAGAGAAAACATGAACACAAATGAAGGAATTGACAGAAAACTGTCGGGGGGGGGCGCAAGTTGAACGACAACAGTTATGAGGATAGTGAAGTAGAAATTAGCAATCTCGAAGGATTATTTTATGATGTGCCCACTCTCTCTGAAGAGGAGCAAAAAGAAATTGATAAGATGATAAAGGAGGTTGAAGATAAAGGATTTAAAGATAAATTTTTTGCATTAGCAGAAGAAACTGAAAGAAAACGTAAAAATATATTAAAGATAGGTTCTCTGCATATCAGCAAGGTAGCATGTATGATAGTTATAATCTGCCTGTCGACAGTCCTATTAGGTGTTACTGTATATGCAGCGGTACGGAACTATATAAAGAGCATACAAGTTGAAGATCTGGATGACCACTCGAAAATCGAAATTCAGTATAATGATGTTTCAGTAATGGATACAGTTGAAGAGAAAAAGAATAATATTGAGATTCTTGAATATTATGATCCAACCTGGATACCTGAAGGCTATAGTGTTTTATCAGAGACAAAAGATGTTATGATAAATTCGATAGTATATGAATCTGCGGAAAGGGGATATAGAATTGTATATCATCAAACTTTGTCGAGCGTGAATCCAAACTATAATTCTATTAATGGCAAACATGAAAATGTGGAATTTGGAAATTATGTCGGAGAATTTATAGAAACTGATAAAAGTAATTATCTCATAGTTACAGACGGCGTTTATCTGTATGATATTATTGCAGACAATATGAATAAAGATTCATTGATTAGAATGTTAAATGGCGATTATTAAAATCGAATTAAGATGCGGAGGTAGAATATGATAAAGAGAAAAATTTTTTTAATGATGGCAGTTGTTATAACTTTTTGTGGAATAGTTGGAGAACCACTGAAAATCAATGCGGATGAATTAGATGAGCCTGTAATTATTGAGCAGGATGATCCTTATATGTTTGTAAATTATGCGAGTTGTACACTATCAATAACTTCGGGATGTGCATCAGTTAGATCGATTGTAAACGGAGAGTATGGGACGATTTATACCGGTATATCAGTATACATTGAAAAATATGAAAATGGATCGTGGCACTCCTACGCTTCATGGACGCATAATGGAGGAAGAAGTCAGGATAATACTGATACGACCGGTGTCGGTCACGGAACCTATAGGGCATGGATGACGGTGAGTGCAACATCAGTAACAGGTGGATGTGAAGAGTTTAATGTGGATGGGAATACTGTTGGTTACTAACTAATATTTTTATATGTAACATATCTTATGCTGATATAGCCTGTCACGAGATATAGTCCAACAGAGATAGTAACGGATATCGATACTACGGACTCTATTGCTGTATCTCATGGTGTATATAGGGTGCGGATGTCAGTATCCGCCACAGGGTCAAACGGCAATGATTCATTTACTGTCTATGGAAATATTGTGGGATATTAGGTTTTAATAATACTAATTGAAAGGAGTGTTTAATATGTTAGCATTTGTGAAACGCTTATTATTAGTAACAGTGGTTTTGGTGGCTGTCAGTACAACTATTACTACATTTGCTCAAACGGCAACACAATATATATACACACAGAGTCACGGAGAACAAACTGAAAATCCAATGTATTGCTCTGGATATATTGATTTCTCTGGTGTAAATTCTTCTTATTCTACTAATAATCTTTATGTTGAATTAGAGGAAAAGCAATTATTTTTTAATACTACTATAGTTTCTGTTTTACTTAGCCCGGGTACAGGTTCGTTTAGTGGGACATGGTATTCTATATTGACTAATTATCATCTTCCTGACAATAATATGCCTTTGGTTATTAATCTAGAACCACAGGGATTAGGAACTGGGTGTTATGGAGCAGGGAAATTAGTAAATTAAAATATAGTTTATGAATTTTAACTTATGAGATTTCATAGTGATTCTTTAAATAAGTAAAGAGTAGGTAAGATTTTTAGTGAATATTAGTTGTATACAAATGGAGTGCACACCATAGTATAAATATAAAAATGATAAAAGAGAGGTATTTGATGAAGAAAAAAATATGCATATTATTATCACTGTTAATGATTATGATATGTCTTATTATAATCTTTAACAACAATGAAGCCAATGCAGAAGATGGTTTAAATTTGAAACTGAATGACAAGTGTGAAGACCTGCCTTATAGTTATTTAGAAAACCAAAATGAAGCAAGCGCAATCACAGACAAATTCATTAAATCTTTAGTTGAGAAGAATGGGATATCGGTAGATGACTCAGAATATACGGTTAATGGAATGCGCGCAAATGCGTATCCGTTGTACTACGCTGGAGCATATATTAATACTGATGGTAATTTAGTATTACAGATTAGTGAAGATTACTATAAGGAAGATTATAAAGATTGCGAATGGTATACAGAGTTCACGAACATAGTTAATAGTGAGAATTTTTATAGTCATCCTGCAAGACACAGTTATTCAGAACTCGTTAATGCTATTTCAGACATTACAAAAGGCAACTTACATAAACGAATTATAGAGGAGGGTCTTAGCATTACCGGCGCCGGAATTAATGATTATAAAAATATAATAGATGTATACGTTAAGAACCTTGAAGATTATGATCGTATTGTTGCCATATTGGATTCTGAATGGTATTATGTAGAAGTGTTGGATTGTGTAATGCAAGACTGTGTAGGTTTATATCCGGGCGGAGGTGCTACGACCTATAATACGGGCGACTGTGAGTTTAGTGTTGCATGCAGAGCTAGGAAAAATCTTCCGGATGGCTCTTATGTTGATGGATTTTTAACATGTGCTCACAGCTTTTCAGGAACCTCAGATGTATATATAGATATTGGAGCAACATATAATATACCGATTGGTACATGTTATTCTTATTGGCAAAAAAAGACTAGTACCTCGGATGTTGCTTTTATTGAAACAAATAATAATACTACACTGTACGATACTGTTTTCATGGATGTTACTATATTGAATCCGTCGTATTCTGCTACTATGGGAACTGTCGTATATAAAAGAGGAACATCTACAGGAACTACTCATGGGGAAGTGATATATAGTTCATATTCAGGTACGGATGTTAATGGAGAAACATTTAATGATTTGGTTTGGGCAGGGGCAGGTACTTTTTTTTATGATAGCGGAGGAATAGTGTATAGTGTACCTGATGCTACGGGGCATGCTAATGTTTTAGGCATTATAAAGGCAACTATATACGGCTCATTGGTATTTACAAAAATGTATAATGATTTAGGAGCACTTCAAAGTGGACCGATATATTTTTCTTTATATTAAGATATAAAAAAGGGGCTGTGAAAAAATGGGACTAAAAATTGTCCCATTCTTCACAGCTCCTATTTTTTTACGGATAACCAATCTTTTTGAGGGTTTGCCAAACTTGTTGAGGGTCAGTCTTGAGGGGCTGACCTTTGTCCCTCAAACTAGACCCTCACGAAGTTAGACCCTCAACAAGTTTGGATACCCAGATAATTATAGGGATGGGAGCAGTTTTGACTTGCTCCCTTTTTTTCGTTTCTTTATGATTATTGAAATATATGTTCTTGGTTTTTTGAACTTCGTGAAGTATGCTCACTGTTAAAAAGGTTTGCTGATATATCGGATTACAAAGATATATCCTTGTCCTTATGCCTTTGAAGAACCAGTTTGCTAGAATCTGGACCATAAAGGAATTGATTATAACTGTCACGCATTTCTTTGAGCCTTTTGCATTCTGCTTCCTTAGCTCGGTACTAGATAATGGCGTCTCCATCCATGATCCAGAAGTAAAGAATGTCGCGATTATCACAGAGTCCAAAGTTAGTTTTATGCAAATGATAGGGCGTATACGAGCTGAATCTTCAGATGATTGTACTCTCTATTTCCTGATTCGGAAAGCCAAAGATTTTAAGTATAAAATGGAGAGATCCGAAAAAATGAAAACATATATTGAGGAGATAAACCCTAAGCAGATTCAGAAAAACCCCTATGGATACTTTTCAATTATTTGGGAAAATACCCCAGCTGATGAAGCAGAATTGCTTAGAAAATCTCTGATAGTTACTAACGGAACTGTTGATATTTATACAGTTGATGATAAAGAAGCATTTACATTTTCATATGGAAACTGTTTCTTTGAAAAGAACGAAGCTGCAAGACGTAAGGTAAGTGATTATTACTTGATGATTAGCAGATTGTATGCATGTGCTGTAGAGAATCCCCTGAAAGTAATTTACGAGCAAATGAACTGGATCAAAAGAGATGAAGCCGATCTTACAATTTTGGATTCAGATTTTTTGGCTGACTATAAGGCAAAATTAGTTGAGAGATTACTTATGGTTGTGGATTATGATAAAGAAAGAATCATTGAACTAAAAAAGGAAATAGTAAAAACATATAGAAAGTACTGTTTCCCTGAGATTACAGTAAAGAATACTTCCTTAAGTAACGACAAGTTACGGGAAATCTGTAATGATAATGATTTGGAACTAAAGGAAACAAAAGGGGAAAAAGGTAATAAATTGTACAGTATAGTAAAAAAATCTGATGAAAAAGGAGGTAAAGCATTATGAAATATACAAAATTAAATGTTTCTGAAAGTATAAGAGATATTTCCCTGAGGGATCAAAAAAGGAACCAAGGGGAGAATAATAGTGACTATAAAACTCCACCATGGCATCGATATGTGCTGACTATAACCGAAGCTGCAGAATACTACCACATCGGGGAAGCGAAACTGAGAATGTTAGTTCTTGAAAATCAAACCCAAGAGTTTG
>JAEEGJ010012428.1_pt1 | contig 21074 bp, 19 predicted proteins | sample 8958761 | NCBI WGS metagenome assembly JAEEGJ01 (sample SAMN16246546, study PRJNA631951) | gut metagenome | biome: gut microbiome; feature: rumen; material: RS-attached | host: Bos | place: Iran: Karaj | collected 2018-10
ACGACAACCTCTTGCCGGGCATTGTCAATAATGTCGGATACACCCTTATAAAGGCTGTCACTTACCTGCTCAATTGCTTTCGTTTCTACTATTTCGTTTGCCATATCTCATTTCGTTTGCAAAGTTAATGCTTTTATTCCGTATATCGTTATTCTCTCTACATTTTATCGAAGTTCGTCACTTGTAGAATGTAATCCAATTAGTCCTATACTTGTAACTTGGAGCCAATTTGCTTTCAGGGAAGATTTCTTTCACCTTACCGCCTTTATCCCGATACCAGGCATAGTTCCAACCTCTGCCCATATCCAGATAGAGAGCATGGGTAACCTTATAGGCACTCAGACACTTTACGAAGAACTCGTATGTCATCACCTTCTTCGACTCTATGATACACAGCTTGCCATCCTTCTCACACAATGCCCTGTAGATAGTTCTGTTATTCTTCATCTTTGCGCCAATAGGCCTGACTGCGCTATCCTTGATAATCAGCAACTGGCAGAATCCCATTTCCCATCCATTTGCTTCTGTGGGATAGTCAGCTTTCCTCATAAACTTCCATTTGCCATTACCCCAAACGAAGCCTCCTGTATTAGCCTTACAGCGATAGCCCTTCTTCATCACCCCATTGCAGATATGGTTATCCGCAATGTTCGAATGCTTAAACTCATTCAGCAACTCACCAGTAAAAGCCGCTTCGCAGCAAAACTCCACATCCTTCTGTGAATTCTTTGGCATCTGTTCACACACCAAGTCAATCTTAGAATACTCAGGATAGTATGCGTTGAGATTAGTCATTGTCTCAACGTTTACTGCATAACAACTGATTTGCAGAAGTGCCAAGGTTATTAAAGATATTACTTCCTTCATTCTTCGTCGTATATGATTATAATGAATTAAGTACTGTCCCCATGATTCTGTTTCAACAATAAATCTGTTGTTTCCTCATTTCATTTTGAATATCTGACCACTCAATATTAGTCCGATAATCCCAAGAACTATAACTAATGCCATGATGTTTTACTTTTATACTTGTTACAATAATATACACTTATATATTTTGAATTCTCAGATGTGTATTGCATATATCGAAATCGACTTGAATGCACTTTATTGGCACTCTCCCATGTACAACACTTTTAATTAGTTTTGTATTAAGACTATCTGATGATAGTACATAGACACAATTAACAGCACCTTTTATCGTTAATTGTGTTTTAATATCAGATACAACACGATATTCATTTTCAAAAAACCAATGTTCATGTTTAGTAAAGAATATTTTTCTTTTTTCTTTTACTATAGCATCACGAACACTATCTGCCGGATTATCTTTGAAAACAAAAGCTGGAAATGTTATAAACTCTATATCCTTACTATACCTTATATCGTCACAAAAGAGTCCTCTCTTGTTTTTTAGAAGTTTTTCCTTATCAAATTCAATACAGACACCATTTTCATTCTTAGCATATTGTCCCCACATCATTGATGACAAACAACCAAGAGTCCCATCATCGTAATCCTTACAAAAACTAATTTGTTTGAACTGAGAAATAATATGGAACACAAAGGCTAATGGTTCAAGTCGTTTTTCCCCAATTGGGATATGATGAGGTATTCCAGCCTTAGGTGGAATTTCAATTGCTGCTATTTTCTGCTTTTCAAAAATATCATTAACATTCATATATTTGCATAGACGCAAATGTTCTGAAAGCCAAATCTTGCAAAAAGATTCTACAGATGTATAATGATATAACTTCATTCCTCTTAGTTCTTCGCTTGGCAAATTATCCTTGTTTATCATCTTTCACATTTTAAATTTCATAGGGTTAAACTCATATTCTGCACATTCCCATATCCACTGAACGCACTGGCGATTCATATTGAGATTATTCACGGGATTCTTTATCAGCGAGATTTCTATGGTGTCATTGCCCATCAGCACGATTGCTAAATAGTAGCGATCTTGTTTGAATTGTGCTGCGGCAAATTCATTATTTGTCATCCTGAACTTCTGACCAGCATAATCAATGGATTTTACTTCAATACAAATTTCTTTGCCATTCGGATCTATACCTTCTAAATCGTAGCCAACATTCAAAGTGCTTACATCTTTCAGATTAAAACCATGAGCATTTAAAACACTCAACGTATTCTCCTCTGCACTCCTCCATTTTTGTGTTTTCTTAAATTCATTAGATGGAGTTTGTACATCAGGAATATTATTAAACCAATCCTCAACATTCGTACGGACTTTTGGTTTATCTGTTTTGTCGCTTGTTTTTGTGACCTCTATTGGTTTTTCATAGAACTGTCTTTCGTACAAATTATCCATTGAAAGTCTTGTCAAGCACAAACCCATATCATTTCTTGAAAGGCCATTGTCAAGAAGAAGTTGTATAAAGCTATCGTCTATCAATAATTGTTCATTATCATTGAGTTCTTTCAAGGAAAACAATCTGCCGCCAGATAAAAAGAGAGGAGAGGATGAGAATTTATCAATTTCTTGATTCATATTAACACTTCTTATTCCAGCCACAGCCAATTGAGCATAGCCTAATAATGAAATTTCACCATCGTTAACGTGACAGACAAGTGTGCTAATGTCATCTGTTTTACAGCCAATGTATTTTAGTAATGCGGTCATCCCTGCAACCCTCTCATATACAGGTGAAATCGTTGTACACCCCATAATAGTAGCTATTTTATTATAATCTGTCGCATTAAACCATGATGGAGATATTTTTATATCACGAAATAGAGGGCCGCCTTGTGATTTAATCTGCGTGGCAAACTCTTTCTCGAACGATTGTTTCATTAATTGTATAAGCTTCGCATCGAAATAAGGAGTTAAGGCTTCAAGATATCCTTTTGCCTCATCATCTATGATTTGCAAACATTTTTTTAGGAGGTTTAAATAGATTGCACACAAATTGGAGATTACTGTTTTCGTCTTGTTATCCAATATTAAATGCCGACGCGATGGGTCCGTACTGAAATCGCCATTCACAACAACCCCTAAGCCACAACTATCTTCTGTGGGGAGGAAAGCATGAATAAGGGCTTCTGATTTGGGCAACCTCTTGATTATACCATTTTCAATATTGAATGCAATACTACATCCATCCTTTGTGCATACTAACCAGTCTGATATCTGACTATCTGTTATTATACGCAATTTGCGACCTTTGTCATTTTTATCTAAATAGGAAACACTTGCGGTAACGGTTTTGCTTAATGAAACCTTAATATTCTTAACGCTATTTAAGAATAAAAGGGTTGAATATTTAAACGATGTGTATTCCTCGTCAATCTGGTTTGCCGCGTTTCCAGAGAAAATAAAAACAGTTGAATAGCCCGCACTTTGTATCCTTGCCAGTTCGTTCTCAATTTCCTTCACAACCTCAGTTCTGATATCATGAGGAATACGTATTAAGGGAATGCGTTGAGCTTGAGGAACTACTACTCTCGACAATTCTTTTGAAAATGTAATTTTAAAATCGCCACTTATCAAATGTATCTCTCTTGCAAAACTCACAACAGATTTAAATCCGATTCCACGATAACCAATAGATGCGCCTCTCACTTTATTAGACGAAGCACTTCGACACAAACTTTCAACGTCTTTTATATCAAATGGTCTTCCGTTGTTGGCTACAAATATATAATCATTGTAGCGACATACATAAAATGCTGTTGCACCGACATCATCAGCATTTTGAAGTAGTTCAATAAAAGAACGACAATTATAACTTTCTGAAACATAATTTTCCATGCCTGCCAAATCTGATAACAGCATAGGCGAGTTAATTGCTTCAGATATGAGGGATTTCCTCAACTCATTAAGATCTATATTCATAACGATGGGAATATTCTGATTTTATTGATATTTGATAATGTGGTTTCTGAAATCTTGACAGGAAACTCTAACACCTGAAAGATAGAATAGCCATTATTATATAGGTTAAGCCCCTGCATATGAATAACATTGTTTTCTTTATCATAAACAACCAATTTCAATGGAATCTTCTGAAATTCCCTACAACGTTCCTCGTCCGTAACAAGCGTCTCTATGTACAAATCGAAAGAATGCTCGTCCTTTACTTGAACAGAGAAATTCTGAAGCGCGATTCCAATCCTTTCTTCAATTGCTTCAAATTGTTCTATCTTGCTTTTTATTTCATCATTGCCAATTTTTATACTGCTATATTCCACAAAATACCATTGTGAATTGTCTCTCCTTAAAAGCAATGATGCAATCTTTGAGATTTTCAATTTCATCCTGTCTCCATCTGAAACCATAGACCGCTTTATGCCTTCAAAAGCAATCTTTACATCAACGAACGATTTAGGGAGGAGTTCTTCCCCTGAATACAATGACGGACTCATATCGTGAACCCCATCTATCCATCCTCTCGAGATGGAAATATACTCAGGATTTAAAGCAACTATTGACTTTTGGTCGCTTTGGTTTGTAACTCGTAGTGTAATGGCAAATCTTCGTTCGAAACCGATAGTTGCCATCCCCTCTTTTATCCATTCGATTTTTAAATCTTCAATCTCAATAAACCTTTCTGGATTCATAATGTCCTATGTATTTATTAGTTCATTTTCATGCAGGATAAATCCTTATCAACCCTATCTCTGAAATGGGGAAGTCGAAATTGTGGAAAATCCCACAGAATTTTCCATACCCCTTAAAACCGTCATTGCCAGTAAAATCATGCGCCATTTTGACGATGTTGTTTCCCTTGTCATAAATGACAGCATGAATACAAAATGAGTTTTTGTAATAATCTCCTCTTGTTGCAAAAATCTCAAAATCTAAATATAAAGTTCCTTCATTGTCATCTCTTACACAGAAGTTTTGAATTGTTATGCCCATTCTATCTTCTATGGCTTCAAAATGCTCAATTAGGTTTTCTATCTCTGGATATCGTGAGAAATCTAATGCTTTAGTCTGCTTTTCAAGAACATACCATTCCCCTTTATTCCTAATCAATAGTAACTTCGTCCTCTCACTAATTTCAAGTTCCATTCTATCTCCATCACAAACTTCTGTAATCTCGTCAAATCGTATCCGTAAAATGCCAAAGGATTTTTGATTAATTTTGTATGTTGAATACATCACATATGTCATATTCTCAGAATCTTTGTATTGAAAGTCGTCTACCATCAGACCGAACAATATGGATGTATACCTAACCCTTAACTTAAAATCTATTTCAGCATTACTATGATTTGTAACTTTGAGAATTATAGTATAACTCTCAAAACTTTTCTTGCTATACCCACCATCTTTTATTACATCAAAAGACAATTCATCAACAAGAATATCTTTCAATCGCTCATTATTACCCATAACACAGCTATCTTACATTTTCTTTTGATGAAACCAATAACTCTCTCACATCTACATCAAGAAACTTGGCAATCTCGAAGAGTTGTTCCACGGAGGGCTGCACTTTGTTGGTCATCCATCGTGAAACGGTACTTATGCTGTGGCCCATCTGCTCTGAGAGCCACGTACCAGTTCTTTCTTTCTCGGCTAATACAATCTTTAGTCTGTTATAGCGTTGTATCTCCATATTGCTTTTAGTTATTCTTGCCCAACATTGAGCGTTCTGTGCGCAAATATAATCAAAAAAGTCGAGAATATGATGATTTGTGAACATAAATTAAGAAAAAGAACAATCTTTTCCCTTGGTATAGCAATATTCCGCATATATTTCTGCTTGCAATGCCGTAGAAGGGTGTAGCCTAATACGCACTTTTCTGTGGAATGCCACACAAAGATGCTTGCCTGCTTTCTGATGAGCAAGCTCGGCAGACATTAGACTTTTGTTTCCCTGAATTGTTATTTCACAACAAGGAATTTTCAAAGTAATCTTATCTGGAAACCATGATGTACCTTTGTCCGCAGATTATAAAAACTAAACAAGACATGGAAGTTATATCAATTGAGCGCAGTACCTACGAGGAACTGCTGACGAGCTTCAACAGTTTCGTCACAAAGATGAAGGAGATGGCCAATAGAGGCAAAGACAAAGGGTTGGGCGATTGGCTTGACAACCAAGACGTGTGTCAAATGCTGAACATCAGCCCAAGAACATTACAGACTTTACGAGATAATGGAACGTTGGCCTATTCTCAAATCAACCGTAAGGTGTACTATAAGCCTAAGGATGTGGAGAGTATTCTTCATGTTGTGGCTGGTAGGGATAAAGATGGCAAGGTGTATAACCTCAAAACGAAGTGCCTATGAACGAACTGATAATGCCGCATAACGTTGGAGTGAAGAACGCAGTGGAGAACATGAAGGAGGTGCTTGCCCTATACAAGAAGGTGATAGGAAATTACCGTCCATTGCTTGATGGTGAACGCTATCTGACAGACAAAGAGGTGTCTCAGATTCTGAAGATCAGCAGACGAACGTTACAGGAATACCGTAATGATGGTGTGTTACCTTACATATTGTTAGGTGGCAAAGTGCTTTATCGTGAAAGTGATTTGGAGAGAGTTCTGGAAAGTTGCTATCATCCGGCTTATAAACGATAGGGAAAAGAAAGAGCCATTAGCGGTTCGTGTGCTGGGGATTATAACGCAGAAAGACGGATGACAGACTTCGCTAATCATTCGTCTTTCTGCTTTGATATATTTGGTTCGCTGATCTATGTCATCTTGATGTCTTTGAACGATGCGTTGAGTTTATTGCCAAGCATCGTCAGGTCGTTGTCGAGTTTCTGGCTTGTGATGCGGGCGTAAATCTGGGTGGTCACGATGTTCGTGTGTCCCAATACACGGCTAACACTCTCGATGGGCATACCCTTTGAAAGCGCCAAGGTTGCGAATGAGTGGCGGCCACAATGGTAGGATATGGCTTTCTCAATGCCGCAGGCTGTCATCACCGTTTTCAGTTTCTTGCACATTGACCAGTAGCTCATCTTGCCGAACACCAGTTTGTCTTCCTGTAGGTGCTTGTAGCGGTCGATAATCTGCAAGGGAACGTCCATCAGTTTCACTTGGAAGGGGATATTCGTCTTGTGACGCTTGCTGATAATCCACTTGTCACCGTTGATGTCTACGATGTTGCCCGTCGTCAGGTTCTTCACATCGATGAACGAGAGGGCGGTGAAGCACACGAATACAAAAATGTCACGAACAAAGGCCAGATTGTCATCCTCGAACTCATGGGTTACGACGGCCTTCAGTTCATCCTCGGTCAGAAACTCCCTTTCCTTGCAGTTGGGGCTGATGTGGAACTGTGCGAACGGGTTACGGGGAATCTTGCCGTTGTAGTGCGCTCTCATCACGACACCTTTCAGCCACATGCACCTCTGCCAGATAGTACCGTTTGCTAACCCACGCTCAGTACTGAGATAGGCGGCGAAATCCTTGATGAACTCTGGTGTTAGTTCCAACATCGACATGTCTGTGCGACGGTAGTGCGACTGAATGAACTCTGCCACATCCTTCCGCGAACGCTCCATAGCCCAAAGCGTGCTTGCAGCCCTGTCCTTGCCCACACGTTTCTTCTGGTTGGCAATGTCCTTGTCGAAAGCACTCAGCAGCGTTTCGTACTCGCTGCCGAAACCCTGATATGAGTTGCGCACCATCTCAGCCGTCACGAAAGCCTCGCGATCCGAAAGGTGCTGATAGTGCTTGATGATCTGCGCCTTGATATTATCAAGTTCGCGGTTGATCTGCAAAGCCTCCTTGCTACGGCCTTTGGCACAATTGCCCTTCACGTCCCACATATCAAGCGAAATCGTCTTCTTACAACTGAACTGGCTCTGAGTGCCGTTAATCGTCACTCTACCCATTACTGGCACCACACCATTCTTCTCCTTACTCTTGTTCACATAGAACAGAATGTTAAAAGTACTTCTCATGTTCCTTACTTCGTTTTTAATTTTGGCTGCAAAACTACTATTTCTTTTGGCATCCATCGTTATGCAAAATATAGCAGTTTGCGGAATAAGAAACGGGCGGTGAGAGGTGCGCCATTTTGCCCAGATTTGCGTTGTCGCTTTAGGAAAACTAACCCGCCTCAGAGTCCAATTTCTGGGTTACGATTTGGCAACCTAACTCCTTCACCAATCCTCCCCAATTTGCTTTTAGCCCCAAATTGAACTTCCTCGTTCTTCCCCGTATTGCCTTTATTACAGGCCGAATTGCGTTAATCTTCCAAAAACCGTTACCAATTACAACTTTTTTTCGTAACTTTGCAGCGGAAAGTCGAAAAATAGAGAAATGCAGACCAAAGAAAGAATCGTCAATGTCCTCCTTGCGATGATTGCCGCAGGGCTTCTAGCGATATGCATACTGAGCATCGTGCGGGCTTCATCCTAAATAAGAGATTGAGAAAATAAGCTATTGAAAGAATATGGAAGAGAATATGACCAAACAACGCCTGACCATCAGGATAGGAAATAGCACGTTGTCATTTTCAGCAGTAGATGAAACGGCACCGGCTGCTGTTATCGCTACATTCGAAGATGCTACTAGCCCTATCATCCGTTTTGAGCCTTTTGTGGTGAAGAGCGGTGTGTCTATGGCTGCTAACTTGCGTAATGCTTTCCGGCAGGTAGAACTGGCACAGTTGCCCATAGCCAAAGTGAGGGTGTTGATAGACTCCCCCGTGTTGATGATTCCTGTGGAACTGTTTGAGGAAAGCAAGCTGCCAGATCTTTATCGTCACTCTTTCCCCGACAGCGATCAGGAAACAGTGCATTATAATGTTCTGCCCGATCTCAATGCCGTTGCTGCTTTTTCTGTGAACAAAGACTTGAATACGGTTATTGAAGACCGTTTCAAGAATGCCAATATCATTGCGGCCATTTCACCCGTGTGGCGCCATCTCCATCAGCGTAGCTTCACGGGGGTACGAAATAAGCTTTACGGCTATTTCCATGAGGGACGCCTTGATATTCTCAGTTTCCAGCAGCATCGTTTCAAGTTCTGCAACCAATATGCTGTCAGGCATGGACATGATGCAGTTTACTTCCTGCTCTATGTGTGGAACCAGTTGGCTCTCAATGCCGAGCACGATGAGCTTCATCTCGTAGGTGACCTGCCTGAAGGAGAATGGCTCGTTGAGGAACTGAAGAAATATGTTTCCAAGGTCTATGTCATCAATCCGCAGGCCGATTTCAACAAGGCACCTGCCACCCTTATCCAAGGCATGCCCTACGACCTGATGACATTATATGTGAAAGGAAGGTAATGAGAATCATCACAGGACAATATAAAGGACGACGTTTCGAGGTTCCACGTACGTTCAAGGCCAGACCTACTACTGACTTTGCCAAGGAGAACATTTTCAATGTGCTTACAGCTTATGTGGATTTCGAAGGCGCTACCGCTCTTGACTTGTTCTCTGGTACAGGAAGCATAGCTTTGGAACTGGTGTCACGCGGTTGTGGACAAGTTGTCAGTGTGGAATTGGATCGTGACCATCACCGCTTTATCCGCCAGTGTGCTGATAAATTAGGACTGGAATCTTCCTCCTTTCAGTGTATCCGTGGTGATGTGTTCCGTTTCTTGAAGAGTTGCAGACAGCAGTTTGACCTTATCTTTGCAGATCCACCCTATGCGCTGAAGGAACTGCCAACGATTCCCGACCTCGTTATGGAGAAGAACATCATGACTCCAGGTGGCGTGTTTGTCTTTGAACACGGCAAGGACCATGAATTCTCCTCGCATCCCTGTTTTGTGGAGCATCGTAGCTATGGCAGTGTCAACTTCAGTCTGTTCAGACATCCAACTTAATTTCCCCATACGCTTTCTCAATAACTATTCGTTTGATTTCCCTTTTTATTATTATCAACTATAACCATTTATGTTCTCAGCATTATTATCAGTAGTCTTAGTCATCAACGAACTGATGGCTTCTAACGCAGGCGAGGTGATGAGTCCTGCCATTAATTTCGACAGCTGGATTGAATTGTATAACCCTGGTGACCAACCCATCAACTTGGGTGGCATGTACTTGAGCGATGACGCAACGAACCTGAAACTATGGCAAATGCCCAGCAATATGGGCACGGTGCCAGCCAAAGGCTATAAAATCATTTGGATGGGTTCTGACGATATCAAAAGTAATCATGCTGCATTCCATCTTGATTGCGATGGCGGTGTAGTCTACCTCAGCGACAAGAGTGGACAGCTGATTCTCAGCCAGGAATATCCTGAGGCCTTGAGCCGTACAGCCTGGGCAAGAAAGACTGATGGTGGAGAAGAATGGGGTTGGACGGCCACACCCACGCCTGAAGCAACTAACAATGCTGCAATATTTGCTGACAAGCGACTGGAAGCACCTGTGGTGGATAAGAATAGTCAGTTGTTCAAGAACTCGCTCAGCATCAAAGTAAACATTCCTGAGGGTACAAAACTGCTTTATACAACCGATGGCAGTATTCCCAGAATAGAGTCACCCTGGAATGAAATGCTCACCAACGGCAGTTTTGAAGGCACCGATGTCATTAACTTCATCTGCCGCGATGGCAATGGAAATGGTGATGAGAGACGCATTAACGATGGTGTTGGATACAATGGCTCACGCGGTATCAAGGTCCACTCCGTGGCCAATGCTCTTAACGATTATACTACTCAGTTCTTCATCCATACACCTGACCATATATGGAAAACCGGTGAGAAATACCGTTTCCACATGTGGGTGAAAGCTGACAAGCCCTGCAAAGTAAATGTACAGGCTCACCGTAAGCCTGGCGACTACATCACCAATGGGCTGTTGGGTGGTTCTATCGATGTTACTACTGAGTGGAAGGAGTTTACTTATGAAGGCACCGTTACTAAACAGCAGGCAGACGAAAAGACCACCGGTGGAGGATGGTGGGAACCTTCTGTCACCACCTACGCCCTGCAGACCATCGCCTTTAACCTGAATGCCATCAAGGATGCTGAAAACAATTTCTACTTCGACGATATCTCTTGGGAGTCTTACGAGGAAGTGTCGAGTAAGGAAAGCAAGGATGGCAAGTTTACGATTTCCAATACAACCAACTACGTGTTCCGACTCTTCCAGGATGACTTCTTGCCCAGTGTCCCTGTGACACGCAGCTATATCAAGACCTCTAACCAGTATACTCTGCCTGTCATCAGCATTGTTGGCGACAAGAAGTTCTTCACCGACCCGAAAATAGGCTTCGACTGTGATGGCGACGGTACCAATGGCAAGACTGGCAATGGACAGAGCACCCCGAAGAACTACAACATGGACTGGGATAGGCCAGCCAACTTCAGCTATCTCAGTCCTGATGGCAAGATGCTGTTCAATCAGGACGTGAACATCTGTGCTTCAGGCGGATATACCCGTTCCCAGAAATTCCGTTCGTTCAAGCTGAAAAGCAACAAGGTGTTCGACGGCCAGAACCGATTCGACTATTCTTTCTTTCCCCAGAAACCCTTTATCCGCAGCAAGACATTGCTGATTCGCAATGGTGGAAATGATGTGTGGAGAAATGGTGCACGTTTCATGGATCCAGCCTTGGAGACCATTATACAGCGATCAGGCATCGACGTCGATGTACAGTCTTACGTACCTATTATAGAATATGTAAATGGTGAACTGAGAGGTGTGTTTAACATGCGAGAGCCCAACAACGACAAATTTGCTTATGCCAACTGGGGCTACGACGATGAGGAACTCGATGCTTTTGAGAACCTCCAGATAAAGAACGGTGACGATATTGTTCTCAAGCGCATCTTCGAATTGGGCAAGCAGGCTACAGATCCTGCTGCTTATGAGGAAATCAAGACCCTGCTCGACATCGATGAGTTCACCAATTATATGGCCGTCACTTTCTTCCTCTACAATGACGACTGGCCCGACAACAATATCAAAGGCTATCGTAGTCGTAATGACGGACGTTATCGCTTTGTCAGCTTCGATCTTGACTATGCCTTCAAAGGATGCTTTGCGGAAAGCGTAGACAACCCCTTCACCAACTTCGAGAAGTTCAAGGATGACAAGACTGCACCAAGAACGAGTTATAACAAAGACATCGTTAATCTCTTCCTGAACCTGCTGAAAAACGATGGGTACAGACGTAAGTTCATCGATACCTTCTGCATTGTGGGAGGTAGTGTCTTTGAGTCTACACGTGCCAATAAGATTGTCGACGAGTTGTTGGCGGTGGTGAAGCCTATGTGCCAACTTATGAGGCAACAGAATATCTATGATGGACATGAACCTGAGCGTTCTGCCAGCACCATCAAGAACGAGCTGAAGGATCGCAGCACCAAGATGACCAACTACATGAAGCAGTTCTCGCCCATGAAACTGAGTGGAACCACCCGGCAAAGTGTCACGCTGAAAACCAATGCTGAAGGTGCACAAATCTTCATAAATGGTATTAACGTGCCTTATGCTGATTTCCAGGGCCATCTCTTTGCTCCTGTCACATTGCGTGCTGAGGCTCCTGCCGGCTATCGGTTTGACGGATGGAAACAGGGTGGGAACGTCATCAGCAGCGAGGCAGAGCTCGTTCTACCCGCAGGCAACTCAGTCAGCCTCTATGCCTCATTTACCAAGCTCACCGATTCAGAACTCAATGACCAAGGTATTACTCCTGTCCGTATCAACGAGGTGAGTGCCGATGATGGTATCTATGTCAATGAGTATTTCAAACGCAAGGACTGGGTAGAGCTTTACAACACCACCTCCGAACCCATCGATGTGGAGGGAATGTATCTTACCGATAACCTCGATAAGCCGAAAAAGTACCAGATCAGCAAGGGCAATACGCAGGCCAGCACCATCATCCCTGCCCACGGCTACCTTGTCGTCTGGTGTGACAAGGAGGAACCACTCAGCCAGTTACATGCCTCTTTCAAAATCGATGCTGAGGGCGATGAATTACAACTTATGGCAGCTGATGAGTCATGGACAGACCGCCTTGCCTATCCTGAACACAAGGCCGACCAAACTGTGGGCCGTTATCCTGATGGAAGCAACCAGGTATATGTCATGAACATACCAACCATTGCCAAGAGCAATGTCATTTCATCCTATGCCGTTGATGCACCGCAGTCTGCTACCGTCGACATCACCGACGTCTTGGCCGATGCCATACAGCCTCTCTCTGTCAGTTGCAAAGGCGATGTTCTCATGATTCATGGAAAAACTGATGAGGCAGATATCCTTCTCGTGAACATTACTAATATGGCGGGTCAGACAGTGGCTACCCACAATGCCGAACTCAACTTCGGTATGGCCACCCTCTCTGTTGCTCAGTTGCCTGCTGGTGTCTACGTAGCAACTGTCACCGGCAGTCTCAACAGCCATGCCACTTGCAAGTTCATCAGGAAATAACTTGCTTCTCTAGCCTTGTGGTCTGAAAAGTACTATGATTGTTAGCGGTTCATCACCTCGCCAGGGAATAGCTACTTCTCTGGCGGGGTTACGGCCTTTCCTGCCTCTTTCCAAGCGATGATTCCGCCTTTCAGGTTCACACACCGATATCCTTCGGCTGCCAGCCGTCCAGCTGCATTGGCTGAGCGACGACCACTTCTGCAATAGATGGCAATTCGTTTGTCTGTAGGTAGTGCAGCCCGGGTCTTCTCAATGAAATCGCTTTGCCCCTGGTCTATGTTGACAGCATTTGCAATATGTCCTTCAGCAAATTCACTGGGGGTACGGACATCAAGCACAATAACACAGGAGTCCTCTATCAGCTCAGAGAACACTTGAACATCAGCATCCTCGAAATTCTTTTGGCCGCAGGCAGTATTCAGACCCAGCATAGCCAGTAAACAAACTAAATAATTCTTCATAATCCTTTATAATATAAAAATTGCCAAGTGCTTGAAAAGCTGCTTGGCAATTAACTTGTTGGGGTACTCGGACTCGAACCAAGAATGACAGGACCAGAATCTGTAGTGTTACCATTACACCATACCCCAAACTAACGGGTGCTATCGGTTCCTCGCCGAATTGCGGGTGCAAAGGTAGCACTTTTTCCTTAATCACCAAAATTTTTCGCCACTTTTTTATAAAAATACTCAATTTTTTTTGTTTTATGCCTGTTTTTCGGATAATAAGATGTAACTTTGCAGTCTGTATTCTACATATTATTAATTAATGGAACAAACGAGACAGTTAGTTGACACAATTACCAAAGGTATACAAGAAAAGAAAGGAAGCAACATTGTTGTAGCCGACCTAAGCGGCATAGATGGCACAATCTGCCGTTATTTCATCATTTGCCAGGGCAATTCACCTTCGCAGGTAGAGGCTATTACTGAGTCGGTAGGTGATTTCGCACGAAAGGAGCTGGGCGAGAAACCAGCTCATGTGGTGGGACTGGAGAATGCCCAGTGGGTTGCTATGGACTACAGCGACGTGTTAGTACATGTGTTCCTGCCTGATGTACGTGAATACTATGACTTGGAAAACTTATGGCAAGATGCCAAACTGACGCGTATTCCCGATCTGGACTGAGTTAGGACGGATAGTTTTGAGAGAAATGGAACAAAATAATCAAAAGAATCAGAAGAATATGAATAGTGGCCAGAACGGCCCTAAGATGAATATGCCCAAGTTCAACATGAACTGGATCTATTTCATCGCAATCATTGCATTGGTTGTGCTCTATATGACTGGAGGCAACGACAGTGTGTCTCGGGTACAGACCGATGCTAACTACAGCGACTTCAAGAAGTTCGTCAGTCAGGGTTATGCCGAGAGTATTGTGGTGAACAAACACCAGAATGTGCTTCGTATGTATGTCAAGCCTGAACATGTGCGTGACGTTTTCAATAAAGGTATCGACCAGACGGGCAAGAACCCCTATCTGAATGTGGAGATAGGAAGCGTTGACCAGGTGGAGCAGTTTGTTGAACAGGCACGTGTCGACAGTACCTTCACAGGAAAGTTCTCTTATGACAATAAGCGGGAGAACGACTTCTTCGGCTCGCTGCTCATGAATATCCTTTTCTTTGGAGGTATTATCATGGTATGGATCTTCATCATGCGCCGCATGGGCGGTGGCAGTGGTGGTATGGGCGGCTTAGGTGGCATGTTCAATGTGGGCAAGTCCAAGGCTGCACTCTATGAAAAAGGTGGCGATCTGGGAATCACCTTCAAAGATGTGGCCGGACAGGCCGGTGCCAAGCAGGAGATGCAGGAGATTGTGGATTTCCTGAAGAATCCTCAGAAATATACCGATCTGGGTGGTAAGATTCCCAAGGGAGCGCTGCTTGTTGGTCCTCCGGGAACAGGTAAGACTCTGCTAGCCAAGGCAGTGGCCGGTGAGGCCGGAGTGCCGTTCTTCTCAATGTCGGGTTCCGACTTTGTGGAGATGTTTGTGGGTGTGGGAGCCAGCCGTGTGCGTGACCTTTTCCAGCAGGCTAAGCAGAAGTCACCCTGTATCATCTTCATCGACGAGATCGATGCTGTGGGCCGTGCCCGTTCCAAGAACCCTGCCATGGGTGGTAATGATGAACGCGAGAACACTTTGAATGCCCTGCTGACGGAGATGGATGGTTTTGGCACCAATAGTGGAATCATTACATTGGCTGCTACCAACCGTGCTGACATGCTCGACTCTGCCTTGCTGCGAGCTGGGCGATTCGACCGCCAGATCCATGTGGACCTGCCCGACCTGAACGAACGCAAGGAAGTGTTTGCCGTACATCTGAAGCCGCTGAAGCTTGACAAAAGCCTTGACGTAGACTTCCTGGCACGTCAGACACCTGGTTTCTCGGGTGCCGACATTGCCAATGTGTGCAATGAAGCAGCCCTCATTGCTGCCCGCCACAATCGCGAGATGGTGGGCAAGCAGGATTTCCTCGATGCCGTGGACCGCATCATCGGCGGACTGGAAAAGAAGACAAAGGTGATGACCGAGCAGGAGAAACGTTCAATAGCCATCCACGAGGCAGGACATGCCACAATCTCGTGGTTCACAGAGTTTGCCAATCCATTGGTCAAGGTGTCGATTGTGCCGCGTGGACAGGCCCTGGGTGCTGCCTGGTATCTGCCTGAGGAACGTGTGCTGCAGACCAAGGAGGCCATGCTCGACGAGATGTGTTCTCTCTTGGGTGGACGTGCTGCTGAGGAACTGTTTGTGGGGCATATTTCTACGGGAGCCATGAACGACCTTGAACGTACCACCAAGCAAGCCTACGGCATGATAGCCTACGCCGGTATGGGCGATAAACTGCCCAACGTGTGTTATTATAACAATCAGGAGTACTCCTTCCAGCGTCCTTACTCTGAGACAACTGCCAAGATTATGGACGATGAGGTGCTCAAGATGATCAATGAGCAATATGAACGTGCCAAGAAAATACTCTCTGAGCATAAAGAGGGTCATGCTCGTCTGGCCCAGCTTCTCGTAGAGCGTGAGGTTATCTTTGCAGAGGATGTTGAGGAGATCTTCGGCAAGCGTCCCTGGACCAGCCGGGCCGAGGAATTGCTTGAGGCCCAGATGCGTGCCGATGCCGAGCGTATGGCAGAGGAGAGAACGAAAGAACTGGAGGCCAAGGCTCAGGAGGAAAAGCAGGAAGAAAAGAAAGAAGAAGCATGAAGAATTTCATCATCAGAACCATCACGGCGGTGTTCTTTGTTGCCGCTATAGTCACCAGTTTTCTGCGTCCTGAAGCCATGGTGCTGCTCTTTGCACTGGTTACGGGCATGACCGTCTGGGAGTTCTGTACGCTTGTGAGCTGTCGCCCAGCCGTTCAGGTGAACCGCTTCATTTGTTCTGTGGCTGCTGTCTACCTGTTCTTTGCTATGGCAGGCTATAATAGCGGACTCACTCCACCTACGGTGTTCATACCCTATCTCGTATCAATCATCTATCTTCTGGTGGCTGAGCTGTACCTGAAGGCTGAGGATCCTGTGAACGATTGGGCCTACACCTTGATGTCGCAACTTTATATCGCATTGCCGTTCTCGCTGCTCAACGTACTTGCTTTCCGTTCCACGGGCAGCAGCATCGTCTATAGCTATCTGGCTCCTCTTTCGGTTTTCGTTTTTCTCTGGATTAATGATGCTGGAGCCTATATCTGTGGCTCTCTGTTAGGGAAGCACAAGCTGTTTCCCCGTATCTCCCCAGGCAAGTCATGGGAAGGAAGCATTGGCGGTGGACTTCTCGTTGTGGCAGCCTGCATCGGTGTATGGTCCCTCACTGAGCACTATGGGGTCAACGACCTCGGGCTTCGTGTGTGGGAATGGGCAGGATTGGGACTCGTCATCGTGATTTTCGGTACGTGGGGAGACCTGGTTGAGAGCCTGTTCAAACGTACGCTCCATATCAAGGACAGCGGCAACATCCTGCCTGGTCACGGTGGCATGCTCGACCGTTTCGACTCCACCCTCTTGGCTGTTCCCGCCTCGGTGATCTATCTCTATACGCTTACGCTGATTTGATGGGATAGCCAATGAGAAGCCGTCTGCCTATGCTCGTCGACTGTTCCCGTATAGGGCTTTGTGTTGTGTTCCTTTTCCCATTTCTGTCATTCGTTATGGTTTCCTGCCATCAGCAGCAGCCTAAATCCTTCTATAATGTACTCACAGAGGAAGATAGCATCGCTATCCGTATGGACACTTCACAGATGATCACCTGCAACAGCCGCCGGCTTCAGATGCGTATCACTCATCCCTCTTTCCTTCACCGGCAGCAGGTGCCTGCAGGCGAGCACTTCGAGCTCTTTATGTTCAACGACATCTCGCTTGTCATAAGGAAGGACACCATCGGTAGCGACATCGATGATATAGTACGCAGCCCCGGTCAGCAGTTCATGGGTATGGGGGCTGAGTTGTTAGCCGCTACCGACCGCTACTCCATACACACAGGCAACGAGGAAGGACTAGACTACTATGCCAAGGTCATTGACGATAGTACTCGTATCGTCACCATCACTTTGCGCTATGATCCTAGTCATGAATACGACGTTCGAAGTCTTCGTCAGTGGATAGAAACCTATGACCCCTTGGCCAATCCATAGGGACACTGGGCTTTTTTTTGCCCTGACTGTCTGCTGTTTGGAAAATAATTCGTAATTTTGCACCCAAATTGAAAAAAGAACAATGTCAAAATAGAAAATCATGATGATGACAGCAAAAGAGATTCGCGACTCGTTTAAGAAGTTTTTCGAGTCGAAACAGCATGCCATAGTGCCTTCGGCACCTATGGTAATCAAGGATGATCCCACCCTGATGTTCACCAATGCCGGTATGAACCAGTGGAAGGATATTATATTAGGTACGCGCGATCCAGAACCGCGTCGTCGGGCCGACACGCAAAAGTGCCTGCGAGTGAGCGGAAAGCACAACGACCTGGAAGAGGTGGGCCACGATACCTATCATCATACCATGTTCGAGATGCTTGGCAACTGGTCGTTTGGCGACTACTTCAAGGAGGGTGCCATTGATATGGCATGGGAGTATCTGGTGGATGTGTTGAAGCTCAATCCCGAGGACCTCTATGTCACGGTGTTCGAGGGTGATCCCAATGAGGGACTCGAGCGTGATGACGAGGCTGCCGGCTACTGGCTGAAGCATGTGCCCGCTGACCATATCATCAATGGCAACAAGCATGACAATTTCTGGGAGATGGGCGATACAGGTCCCTGCGGCCCCTGCTCAGAGATTCATGTTGACAGCCGCACGCCTGAACAGCGTGAAGCCAGCGGAAAGTCTGGTCGCGACCTGGTCAACCAGGACGATCCCCAGGTGATAGAGATATGGAACCTGGTGTTCATGCAATATAATCGCAAGGCTGACGGTTCTTTGGAGAAACTTGCTATGAACGTCATTGATACCGGTATGGGCTTTGAACGACTGGTACGCATGATGCAAGGCAAGCACTCCAACTACGACACCGACGTGTTCCAACCCATCATTCATGCCGAGGAGCAGATGACGGGTTTGAAGTATGTCACCTTTGAGGAAGAGCAAGGAACAGAGAGCCAGGAACAGGAGAACATCAATGTTGCCATGCGTGTCTGCGCCGACCACCTGAGGGCAGTGGCCTTCTCGATTGCCGACGGCCAGTTACCCGGCAATGCCAAGGCAGGCTATGTCATTCGTCGCATCCTGCGTCGTGCTGTTCGCTATGCCTATACTTTCCTCGGCCAGAAAGAAGCTTTCCTTTACAAGCTGCTGCCTACGCTCGTTGAGGAGATGGGCGATGCCTTCCCGGAGCTGAAGGCTCAGCAGACACTCATCGGAAAGGTGATGAAGGAGGAAGAGGATGCTTTCCTCCGTACCCTCGACAAAGGTATCTCCCTGCTCGACAAGGCTATGGAGCAACTGACTGTGGAAGGAAAAACAGAGTTGGATGGCGTTCAGGCATTCCGTCTGTTCGATACCTATGGATTCCCTCTCGATCTGACGGAGCTCATCTGCCGTGAGAACGGATTTACCGTCAATGAAGAGCAGTTCAATGTTGAAATGCAGAAACAGAAGGAACGTGCCCGTAATGCTGCTGCCGTAGAAAACAGCGATTGGGTAGAGTTGAAATCCGGCGAGCAGCAGTTCGTCGGGTACGATTTTACAGAGTACGAATGTGAGATCTTGCGCTACCGTAAGGTGACGCAGAAGAAGAACGAGTTCTACGAGTTGGTACTTTCGGCCACGCCTTTCTATGGAGAGATGGGTGGACAGGTAGGCGACTGCGGCGTTCTCGTATCAGAAGACGAGACCATCGAGATTATTGATGCCAAGCGTGAGAACAATCAGACTGTCCACATTGTGAAGCAGTTGCCGAAGAATCTGGAAGCACCTTTCATGGCATGTGTCGATACTGATAAACGCGACAGCAGTGCTGCCAATCACACGGCTACCCACCTGCTCGACTATGCATTGAAGCAGGTGCTGGGCGACCATGTGGAACAGAAGGGCTCATTTGTCAGTCCTAGCACGCTGCGCTTCGACTTCTCTCACTTCCAGAAGGTGACTGATGAAGAACTGCGTCAGGTGGAGCGTTTGGTCAACGACATGATCCGTCAGGACATACCTCTCGATGAACATCGTGAAGTGCCTTTCGAGGAAGCCAAGAAGCTGGGTGCCATTGCCCTCTTCGGCGAGAAGTATGGTGAAAAGGTGCGTGTGGTGCGCTTCGGACCCTCATGCGAGTTCTGTGGTGGTATTCACGCCAAGGCAACTGGTAAGATAGGATTCTTCAAGATTATCTCTGAGAGCAGTGTGGCAGCTGGCATCCGCCGTATCGAGGCCAAGACGGGTAGCGAGTGCGAGGAACTGCTCTACCAATTGGAAGACTCTCTGAAGGCTGTCAGGGCATTCTTCAATAATGCCAAGGATTTGCAGGGTGTCATCAGGAAATACATTGAGGAGCACGATTCCATGAAGAAGGAAATCGAGCAGTTCCAGGCCCAGGCCGTAGAGCGCTATGCCAAGCAGCTTGTTGACAAAGCCCGTGAAATAGACGGTGTGAAGATAGTAACTGCTGTCCTGCCCATGGAACCGTCAGCCGCCAAGGACCTGGCCTTCAAGATCCGGGCCAGTGTCGATGGCTCATTGCTGTGCGTGCTGGGTACCCATTATCAGGATAAGCCCCAGCTTACCATCATGATGAGCGATGATATGGTTTCCGACCATCATCTGAATGCGGGGCAGATGGTTCGTGAAGCAGCCAAACTCATTCAGGGCGGTGGCGGTGGCCAGCCCCATTATGCTCAGGCTGGTGGAAAGAACGCTGATGGCCTCAGTGCTGCTGTCGACAAGGTGGTGGCATTGGCCAATCTGGGATAGGTGTATATGTACCAGGAAACATGAAGAAGCCTCCGTCCACCGATGGACGGAGGCTTCTTCATGCTTCATGATGTGTCATAGCTGGGTTACCTCACTGTCTGTCAGTGACAGACTTTTGATGATAACCTCCAATGGAACACCATTGGCTTTCAGACTCCGTGCATTGGCTAAACGTTCTTCCGCACGTCCTTCCGCACGACCTTCCGCACGACCTTCCGCACGACCCTCCGCACGTCCCTCCAGCTTTCCCTCGCCGCGAGCCGTAACAATCTGGTCTGCCAAGATGACACGGTCGTCGATATAGCGGCGATAGGCTATCTGCTCGTCCCTGCTC
>JAEEGJ010012434.1_pt1 | contig 21069 bp, 15 predicted proteins | sample 8958761 | NCBI WGS metagenome assembly JAEEGJ01 (sample SAMN16246546, study PRJNA631951) | gut metagenome | biome: gut microbiome; feature: rumen; material: RS-attached | host: Bos | place: Iran: Karaj | collected 2018-10
AACTCAGTATATTAAACTAACAGGTATCGATATCCCCCAAAATAAAACGTATACCGAGACAAGGTCTGCTATTGCGAAAGCTGCAAAAGAAAACGGATACGAAGTTGAAGTCATTGAAGAAATCATCAAGTTCAGAAAGAAGGGGTGATGATATGAAGAATAATATAAGCAAAATAACAAGAGTAATGGTTGCTTTTTGTATTGTGGTGAGTATGTCATTGCAGATTTGCGCTTGCCAAAAAACTGAACCTTTGCCTGACAAGCAAGAAATGTTTAAACAGATTCATGAATACGAAGATCACGCAAAATTTAAAAGCGCTATTGAATTATATCGTAAGATGGGTGAATACGGTTATTTAACCGCCGAAGACGTGAAGGAGTATGAAAAATACTATTTTATTAAATCTTTTACTTGTTATATTGCTAATTTTGCCATTGACGGACTTAAGGGCAACTTGAAAGATCCACATTCTCTAGTAGTTTATGGCATGAAAGCAGAAATAGACGAGGAGAGAAGCAAAAAAAATGACAATGAAGTAATAATACAGATTACGTTGGATTATGGCGCTAAAAACAGTTTCGGTGGAATGGTTAGAGAGAAATATCAGAGAATAATTGGCACGAGTATTGATTTAGAACATCGGGATAATATCCAGTATATTCTTGATCTTTCTTCTTTGATGGTCGACAGTGAATCTCAATTTGACGCTATTATCAAAGGGGAAGCTGAATACGATACCTGGGCTCTGAATAGAAAAGATCAGATTATGTCTATCAAACAAAATTAGTTGTTTTTTCTGCTGGAATAAAACAAACTAATGAACTTCGGTTCTAAGATATTTAATATGAATATAAAAATGACCGGATTCCTCCGGCCATTTTTGTTGGACCCTCTTTGTTATTGGTAATTTGTCGTAAGTTTGTCGTAAATTGCCTTTCTAAAACATTTACTATGGCTTGAAAGCATTGAGTTTATTGACTATATAAAAAAGCAGAAAGAGAAATCATTAAATCCAAGAAATTTCTTGGATGTACAAGATCGTACACGAACCGGCTGCCTGCGAAGCCTGTAAAGATTCGTGCCGGACCCGCCACAGGCGCTAAGCGTTCTCTTTCTGCTATGGGTAATTATACTCGCGGAAGCGGGCAAATCAACTTGGAAGGATACCCTGTTTTCAAGCCGTGAAATGACCTTTTAAGGTTAAGGATTTGTCTTGGTCTTAGGCGTGGGTTTCTTGGTAGGTTTCTTTGTCGGCTTCTTGGTAGGCTTCTTTGTAGGTTTCTTTGTAGGCTTTTTAGTGGGCTTCTTCGTGGGAACGGGTGTCGGCGTAGATGTAGGTTCGGCTGCAGACGTTTCAGAAGAGGCGGAGGTTGTCTGTTCAGAAGTTGATTCCGTGGTGGACTCGGTCGTTGCTGCGGTTGTTGCTTTAGTCGTTGAAGGCGGAGTCGTAAACGTTGTTACGGAAGAATTGTTCTTGATAAAGAATGACCTGATATCAGCGCCCTTTTTGTCGCAGAGCATGGCAAAACCGAAGACTAAGAAAACGCCGATCAATGCAACGACCGCAAAGATGATGTTCTTTGAGGATGTCGTCAGCTTGTGATCCGGCTTTAAGCGTCTCGGAGGGTTTGAGAGGACGGCACTTGCAGGGTCCTCATTATTGGATCCGGTGTCAAATGCCTGATAAGAGGAGTCTTCATCGTTAAAATACGGGATCTCTGCAGGGACCTCTTCGGTATTGTCTATGTTCAGCAGTTTGTTTTCGTTGTTTTCAGATGAACTCATGGTTGTTTCGCTTCAATAATTCCTTTTCCTGTTTTGCGCGATATAATTATCGCTGGTTACAAATAATTATGTCAGCATATTATAAAATATTTTTGAAAAGATGGGTACTGTTATAAAAACTTATTGGCCGGATTATTACAAAAACTTCAGGTGCAAGGCAGACAAATGCCTTCATACATGCTGTGCCGGCTGGGTTGTAGGCATCGATGAAGAGTCGTTATCAAGATTTGAAAAAGATCCTGAGATCAACAAAAAGATCTCGGACGGCTGCTTTATCATGGGCGATGACGGCAGGTGCCCGTTCTTAAGAGACGATAACCTCTGCGAGATGATCTTAAAGCACGGTGAAGACTATCTTTGCGATATCTGCAGGGAACACCCGAGGTTCTACAACAGTTTTGACGACCACATCGAGGCGGGTATCGGCCTGGTGTGCGAAGAGGCATGCAGGTTGGTGCTGGAATGGGATAAGCCCTTTGAGCTTATTGCTTCCGACGGCACGCAAATAGCACTCCCGGGATATGTTGCAGCTGTTTTCGATGATTCGAAGTCCCTTACGGAAAAGCTTTCAGAGATAAGCGGAGGCAGAAGGGCAGGCTCAAAGATCAGGGCGGAGATCTTTAACGGGATGGAAGTGATGGATCCGAAATGGAGCAGCGTCCTTGCCGGAATAGCATCAGATCCCGTATCCTTGGACGATGAGGATAATGTCATAAACGCAAATGAGAAGATGCTTACAAACTTTGCCGCATATCTTCTCTACAGATATAAGGGCGCGGGCAGGTTTGCCGCAGAAGCTGTTTACCTTCTCGCAGATCTCTTTGTCAGGGGACTTAGCATAACCGAAGGCGCCAGGATGTTCTCGGGCGAAGTCGAGTACTCGGATATCAACATCGACGATGCTCTTGAGACGTTCGGATAAATCAGTGATAAAATCGGATAGACCAATCTTTTGGAGGATATTATGACCGCAGATTACAGCAAGATCGAATGGACCGCGAATCCCGCATTCAAAGGCGGAGAAGGCGTTTTTTACAACAAGGTGTTTACCGACGGCGTAAATAAGATGATGCACGGAAAGCTTGAGCCGGGCTCTTCGATCGGTTACCACAAGCATGAGGGCAACTGCGAGATGATATTCATCCTGGAGGGCGAGGGCAAAGTGCTTTACGATGACGGTGAAGAAGCAGTATACCCCGGCGTCTGCCATTACTGCCCCGAAGGTCATTCTCATTCGCTGATCAACAACGGTACAAAAGATCTTGTTTTCTATGCGATAGTACCCAAACAATAAGGGATAGGGAGGGATAGAGCATGCCACATTCATCAGGCGGAGGATCATCCGGCGGTGGTTTTCACGGCGGAAGTTCATCCGGAAGCAGCAATCACATTTCGACTCATTATTTCGCGGGAGCCAGACGTTACAGAAGATTTTATACTGACGGACGTCCCGACGAGTATGTTTACGCGAACTCAAAACCGGGAAAGACAGGCATAGGAGCGCTTGTCATGATCGCCGTTATGGGCGTTATCTTCATGATGGCATGCGGTTTATCGGTGTTTACCGACAAACCCAAATTCCTTGTCCCGAAATATCAAGATGATCCCGTTGTTCATGATGACATAGGCGTAATGGAAGAAAAGGACAAAGACGAGCTCCTTACGCTGATGAGACAATACAATCAGCTGACCGGGATCTGTCCTGTTATCTATACGACCTTCGACGAGGAGTGGAACAAGGATTACAAGAATCTCGAGAAATTTGCTTACGACAAATACGTATCTAATTTCAGCGACGAACAGCACTGGGTGTTCGTCTATTCGATCCCCGCAGATGCTGCAGAGTTCCAGCCCGGCGGACTTGTCACGAGTTCAGAATTCAAATGGGAAGCGATCCAGGGAGATGAAACCGATAATATACTTACCGAATCGGCATTTGAGAATATCGGCAAAGCTATCCAGAAAGACCTGAAAGCAGGCAAAGGCCCAGGGACCGCGTTTATTACCGGTTTTGGAAAAGCTTATGAATCGGCGAAAAAGAAACTTGAACCGGGTGCCGGCAGGGCGGTGTTCAACACCATAATAAGCTGCATCCCGCTCCTTATAACCGTGGGCATCTTCGTTCCGCTTTTTATCATCATGCTCAAACAATACAAGAAGGATAAGGCAATGGACTATGAGGAGGTTCCTCTTGATGTTGAGCCTGTAGAGGTCCCAGGTTTGAGATCATATATTAATGCGAAAGGCGGCACCGTAACCGAGTACAAGACTAACGGTTATTACAGCAAATCAGTCGGTTATGATGCCTCAAATCCTGCTGCTTCCAAGGCGGTCAAGATCGTAAGCCTTGTCATGCTCATTCCTTTCATCCTTATCGGGATCGGAGTAATGGCAGGCGGAGTCAGCATTATCAATGCCGGCACTGACAGGACCGGCGGTATTTTCATGATCGGTTTCGGAGCGGTCTGGACATTTATAAGCGCGGCAATCCTTATCGGACTGCTCAGGACATCAGCCAAGGCAAAGAAGATGGCAGGTGATCTGCTCACAGCCGAATATCCGAAAGCGGAGTATCCGGATATGAAGCCTGTAACGCCTGAGTCTGCCAAACCCTCTGAACAGCCTGAATTCGATCCGCAGTTCTTCGGCTCTGCCAAGAGTGATTACGAAAGTGATGATGAAGACTACAAGAGGATGAAGAGAAAGGGCTTCGAGTAACAAGCAAAACGGCCGTTTAAGCGGCCGTTTTTACTTTTTTTATGAAAGAATCCCAATCCATGATTTTTGTCATGCAAAGTCGAGACAAACTATGTTAGAATACCGTCTAGTAATTTTATATATATAGGCTAAAGGGGGCGTAATTATGCCAAAGAGAGATGACATCAACAAGATCCTTATCATCGGTTCAGGTCCTATCATCATCGGCCAGGCCTGCGAGTTCGACTATTCCGGTACTCAGGCATGCAAAGCATTAAGAAAGCTCGGTTATGAGATCGTTCTGGTCAATTCCAATCCCGCGACCATCATGACAGACCCCGATGTTGCGGACAGAACCTACATAGAACCGCTCAACGTCAAACGTTTGGAGCAGATCATCGCAAAAGAACGCCCCGATGCGCTTCTCCCTAACTTAGGCGGACAGTCAGGCCTTAACCTCAGCTCTGAGCTGGCAAAGGCCGGAGTCCTCGACAAGTACAACGTACAGATAATCGGTGTCCAGGTCGATGCCATCGAGAGAGGCGAAGACAGAATAGAATTCAAGCAGACCATGACTTCCCTCGGGATCGAGATGCCCAGATCTCACGAAGCTTACTCCGTTGAGGAAGCTATTAAGATCGCTGACGAATTAAGCTACCCTGTAGTTATCAGACCTGCTTACACGATGGGCGGCGCAGGCGGCGGCCTCGTTTACAACATCGATGAGCTCAAGGTCGTAGTCGAAAGAGGACTTGCAGCTTCCATGATCCACCAGGTCCTGGTCGAAGAGTCCATCAGCGGTTGGGAAGAATTGGAGCTCGAGGTCGTAAGGGACTCCAAGAACAACGTCATCACCGTCTGCTTCATCGAGAACATTGACCCTATCGGCGTTCATACGGGCGACTCATTCTGCTCAGCACCTATGCTCACCATTTCCCAGGATGTTCAGGACATCCTTCAGGATTATTCATACAGGATCGTAAAGGCGATCGAAGTTATCGGAGGCTGCAACTGTCAGTTCGCTCACGATCCCAAGACCGGAAGGATCGTCGTCATCGAGATCAACCCGAGAACATCAAGATCTTCCGCTCTTGCTTCAAAGGCTACGGGTTTCCCGATCGCATTCGTTTCCGCACTTCTTGCATGCGGCCTCACCCTTGATGAGATCCCCTGCGGCAAGTACGGCACACTCGACAAGTACTATCCGGACGGCGACTATGTCGTAATCAAGTTCGCAAGATGGGCATTCGAGAAGTTCCACGGAGCTCAGGACAAGCTCGGCACACAGATGAGGGCCGTAGGCGAGGTCATGAGCATCGGTAAGACATACAAGGAAGCTTTCCAGAAGGCCATCAGATCCCTTGAGAAGGACAGATACGGCTTAGGTTTTGCCAAGGACTTTAACAAGCTTTCCAAGGAAGAGCTTATGCTGAGGCTCACACAGCCTTCATCCGAGCGTCAGTTCCTCATGTATGAGGCCTTGAGAAAGGGTGCTACCGTTGATGAGCTCTTCGAGCTTACAAAGATCAAGCACTGGTTCATCGAGCAGATGAAGGAACTCGTTGAGGAAGAAGAGGAGCTCATGAAGGGCGCAGGAAGGATCCCCAATGAGGATGTCCTCCGCAAGGCAAAGCTCGACGGTTTCTCAGACAAGTATCTTTCACAGCTCCTCAATGTTTCCGAGGATCTCATCCGCCGCGCACGTTATGAGTACGGCATCAAGGAAGCCTGGGAAGGCGTACACGTATCCGGAACACAGGATGCTGCTTATTACTATTCTTCCTACCACATCGAGGACAAATCACCCGTTTCTGACAAGAAGAAGATAATGATCCTGGGCGGCGGTCCTAACAGGATCGGCCAGGGTATCGAGTTCGACTACTGCTGCGTTCACGCTGCACTTGCACTCAAGAAGCTCGGTTTCGAGTCCATCATCGTAAACTGCAACCCTGAGACGGTCTCCACAGACTACGACACATCAGACAAGCTCTATTTCGAGCCTCTGACATTAGAGGACGTTCTCGCTATCTATGAGAAGGAAAAGCCCGTAGGCGTTATCGCACAGTTCGGCGGACAGACACCTCTGAACCTCGCTGCTTCCCTCAAGGCAAACGGCGTAAACATTCTCGGTACGACACCTGAGACTATCGATCTCGCAGAAGACCGTGACCACTTCCGTGCAATGATGAAGCGTCTCGGAATACCTATGCCTGAGGCAGGCATGGCTGTCAACGCTGATGAGGCCATCGCAATCGCAAACAAGATCGGCTACCCCGTCATGGTACGTCCTTCCTTCGTTCTCGGAGGCAGAGGAATGGAAGTCGTTCACGATGACGAGATGATGAGAGTCTATATGAATGCTGCAGTCGGCGTTACACCTGACAGACCGATTCTCATCGACCGTTTCCTCCATCACGCAACAGAGTGCGAGGCAGACGCGATCTCCGACGGTGAGAACTGCTACGTTCCTGCAGTCATGGAGCACATCGAGCTTGCAGGTATCCACTCCGGTGACTCCGCATGCATCCTGCCTTCTCTCAACCTCACTGACGAGCAGGTTGCTACGATCAAGGAATACACAAGAAAGATCGCTGTTGAGATGCACGTTGTCGGTCTCATGAACATGCAGTACGCTATCGAGGACGGCAAGGTCTTCGTTATCGAGGCAAATCCCCGCGCATCCCGTACGGTACCGCTCGTTTCCAAGGTTACCGGAACAAACATGGTCAAGGTTGCTACAGACATCATGACAATGCACCTTACAGGAAGACCGTCACCCGTTACGGAACTCCACGATAAGATCATTCCTCACTATGGTGTCAAGGAAGCTGTTTTCCCGTTCAACATGTTCCAGGAAGTTGACCCGGTATTGGGACCTGAAATGCGTTCGACCGGTGAGGTCCTTGGTCTTGCAAGCCACTTCGGAGAGTCTTACTTCAAGGCTCAGGAAGCAACCAAGACTGAGCTTCCTCTCGAGGGAACGGTACTCCTTTCCGTAAGCGATCTCGACAAGGTTGACCTGATCGAAGTCGCTCAGGCATTCAGCAATCTCGGATTCAAGATCCTTGCCACAGGCGGAACATACGACATGATCACAGAGGCAGGCATCGCAGCCGAGAAGGTCAAGAAACTCTATGAGGGCAGACCCAACATCGCTGACATGATCCTCAACAGGGATATCGATCTCATCATCAATACTCCTGCAGGAAAGACTTCTTCACACGATGACTCATACATCCGTAAGGATGCCATCCGCCAGCACATTCCTTATATCACGACAATGGCTGCCGCAAAGGCTTCCGCTGAGGGTATCAAGGCTGCAAGGGAAAGATCTTTCGAGGTCAAGGCACTCCAGGATTTCCACGCTGACATCAAGTAAGCAGACCCTGACAGTCACGGCTTAAAGCAATAAAAAACGGGCATTCATCAATGTGAATGCCCGTTTTTATCATTTCGGTTACGGTTTGAAAACTCCTTTTTTGACATTTGCCCTTCATGTTATACTTTTCCCGTTACAGGTTTCTATATGGAGGTTTGTTTATGGGGTTCTGGGAAACGCTTGCATCCATCAATGACAAAGTGAACACATTCGTATGGACACAGACGGGCGTCTGGCTTCTCATCGCAACGGGTATCGTGATGACCTGCCTTACAAAAGTATTCCAGTTGACGCATATCGGTCACTGGATGAAGAGGACCATAGGAAGCCTTTTCGACAAGAACGTAATCGGCCACACGGATGACCACGCCACCATCTCGCAGTTCCAGGCGCTTTGCACCGCGCTTGCCGCAACGGTCGGCGTAGGCAACATCGCAGGCGTCTCCGCGGCAATAATCACGGGCGGCCCCGGTGCCGTTTTCTGGATGTGGTTCGCTGCTTTCTTCGGAATGATGACCAACTATTCAGAGAACATATTAGGCATCTATTTCAGACGCAAAAACCATGACGGAGAATGGTCGGGAGGCGCAATGTACTACCTCCAGGATGGCCTTGGCGGATACAAGGGTATGAAGGTCGTAGGAAAGGTCCTTGCGGTCATATTCGCGGTCTGCGCAGCTCTTGCCGCATTCGGTATCGGCAACATGGGACAGGTCAACAAGATCGTCCTTAACTTCACTTCGGCATTCGAAAACGAATATCTGTCATCCGTTGTTCTTTACACTTCAGGTGACTCAAAAGTCACGCTCTACATGCTGATAGTAGGCATCGTTCTCATGGTCCTCGTAGGCATTGTTATCCTTGGAGGACTTCAGAGGATCGCTAACGTGGCGGAGAAGATCGTGCCGTTCATGGTAGTGTGCTTCATATTGGGTTCTATAACGATAATAATCGTAAACATACAGCATGTTATTCCCGCATTCGGCGCCATCTTTTCAAGGGCTTTCACGAGCCGGGCCGCATGGGGCGGCGCGACCGGCGTTGCATTCAAGACGATCATCACGCAGGGATGCAAGAGAGGCGTTTTCTCGAATGAGGCAGGTCTCGGTTCCTCGGTAATGGTCCACAGTAACTCGAACGTTAAAGAACCCGTCAAGCAGGGACTCTGGGGCATCTTCGAGGTCTTTGCGGACACGATCATCGTATGCTCGATGACCGCTCTCGTCATCCTTACTTCAGGTGTCGTCAATCTTGATACGGGAGCTCTTGAGACGACGAGTGACGCGACCCTTGTCGCTGATGCTTTCGATACGATCTTCAAAGTCGGAAACTTCTCGTTCGGCAGATACTTCGTCGCTCTCGCAATCCTCTGCTTCGCGTTTACCACGATCCTCGGATGGTCCCATTACGGGAGCAAGGCCGTTGAATTCTTAAGCGGCAGGCACGCACCGGTAGTAACGAAGATCTACAAGGTCATCTTCGTTATGGTCATCATCTGCGGAGCCCTCATGACTTCTTCGATCGCATGGGACATCTCCGATACTTTCAACGGTCTCATGATGATCCCGAACCTCATCGGCGTCCTCGCCATGAGCCCGCTGGTTATGAAACTTACCAACAACTACGTTGACCGCAAGATTAAGGGAAAGAAGGACATTAAGCCGATGCTTTCTTACGATCCTGACATCCAGGCCGCAAACGAGAAAGCTTTGGCGGAAGCTCCTGATCAGGATTGATCATTCCGACGGTTTTATCAGATATCAGTTTTTTATCGTTAAAGTCAGATTTTTTTTAATTTACCGGTATGAACCCCTCCTGCTATTTGCAATAATAAGCAGGAGGGGTCTATTTTGCCCTTCGATCCTATGCTTAAGGAGAATGCCTCTATGGATAATTTCAGATTCTGTTCACCTACGTATTTTGATTTTGGAAAAGGAACCGAAAGCGATGCCGGAGAGCTCGTCAAGAAATATGGCGGCACGAAGGTGCTTATAGTCTATGGGGGCGGAAGCGTAGTTAAGTCCGGCCTTTTAGGACGCGTTGAAAAGTCACTTGCAGATGCGGGTATCGCATATACCGGCAAGGGCGGAGTCAAGCCGAATCCCTTAAGCGATTTCGTTTATGAGACTTTGGAAGAGCGCAAGTCCGGAAAGATCGATTTCGATTTTCTCCTTGCCGTAGGCGGCGGAAGCACTATCGATACTGCAAAGGCGATCGCTGCAGGCGCGGTCTATGACGGTGATTTCTGGGACTTCTATGAAGGTAAGTGGATCGAAAATGCTCTTCCCGTAGGAACAGTCCTTACGATCGCAGCAGCCGGAAGCGAAGGCAGCGGAGATTCCGTTATTACAAAAGTGGAAGGGATGCTCAAGAGAGGTGCGAGCGGTGACGGCATAAGGCCGAAGTTCTCCATCCTTAATCCTGAGATGACCCAGACGCTGCCTCCTTACCAGACCGCCTGCGGAATGACGGACATCATAGCCCATCTTTACGAGCGTTACCTTACAAATACCAGAGACGTTGAGGTTACAGACCGCATGATCGAGGCCCTCATCATGACGATAGTTCACGAAGCTCCGCGTGTCATGAAAGATCCCAATAACTACGAGGCAAGGGCAAACATCATGTGGGCGGGTACTGTTGCGCACACCAATGTTGCAGGCGCAGGAAGATCACAGGACTGGAACAGCCACAATATCGAGCATGAGCTTTCCGCTCTTTATGGCTGCGCTCACGGAGCCGGCCTTGCCGTTGTAATGCCGGCCGTCTTTACGTACTGCATGGAGCATGACGTAATGAGATTCGCGCAGATCGCCGAGAGAGTCTGGGGATGCAAGATGGATTTCTATCATCCTGAAGTTACTGCAAAACAGGGTATCGAAGCTCTCAGAAACTTCCTCGTTTCCATCGGAATGCCTTCCAGGATCACTGATTTCGGCGGCAAAAAAGAAGATATTCCCGTTCTTGTCGATAAGCTCTGCAACGGCGGAGGAAGGGACGGAACCATCAGCGGCTTCGTCACGCTCGATGCCAAAGCCTGCTCCGAGATCTATGAATTGATGTTCTGACGAAAAAGCCTTAAAATCAGCACCTTTCAGCCGTCCTAATCTGTCAATTACCCTTGACGTTTAGACGGCTGACTTATATACTACAAATGGTCTTTTAAGGCCTGTATTGGTTTGCTTTCTTTTAAGAAACCGGACAAATCGAATGGATGGGGGATATAGTTTATGAAGCAGTGTGATAAGGGCCATTTCTTTGATGACAACCGTTTTGACAGCTGCCCTTACTGCAAGGAAGGTTCAGGGCTCGGAAAGCAGGCACCGGTCTCTTTCCAGAATCAGCAGATTTCTCAATACCAGCCTGCACCCGCACCCGCACCGCGTCAGCCTCAGCAGTTCAAGTTCTGCACCAAGTGCGGAAACAGGGCTGAATACAGCGCAAGATTCTGCACGGGCTGCGGAAGCGCTTTCCCTGCAGTTGCTCCGGCACCGGGACCGGCTTCAGATATAGGGAAGACTGTTGCCGTATCAATGCCTGCAGCCCCCACATCTGATATCGGAAAGACCGTAGCCGTAAGACCGATGTCTCCTGCACCGACTTCCGATATAGGCAAGACCGTAGCTGTAAAGCCCATGACACCGGCTCCGTCACCTACATCCGATATAGGCAAGACTGTTGCGCTTAAGCCGATGACAACCCAGATGCCGGCTCCCGTAGTCGAACCTGTTCCTACTCCGGTCATAGCCCCTGTTGCTGCTCCGGCTGTTGAATCCGTTCCTACTCCGGCCATTGAGCCTGTCTCCGAGCCTGCCGTCGAGCCTGTTCACATGCCGGCTGCGGCTCCTGTAACTGCTCCGTCTCCGGCTCCTGCTTCTGACATAGGAAAGACCGTAACGGTCAAGCTTCCTGATCCCGAGCCTGCCAAGGAACAGAATAAGACAAAACCGACAGCTGTTCTTGTCTGCATTTCAGGCGCGAACTGCGGTGATCTTTATGCGGTCTACGAAGGCAGAAACTATATCGCAAGCGGCGCTGAAGCTGACGTGAAGCTGGATAAGGATACCTCCGTTTCAGCAGAGTGCCATGCGGTTATCACGTATAATCCTTCGAATAATCAGTTCACGCTTTCCGCAGGTACGGGACGCGGCATAACTTACCTCAATGGAAACCAGGTCGATGTATCGGCTGAGATCAAGGCCGATGACAGGATCAAGGTCGGTTCGAGCGAGCTGCTTTTCATCCCCGTATGTTCGGATAAGTTCAAGTGGGATGCCCAGGCTTGATGAATATTGAGATCGCAAACGTACAGGGCATAGGAAACCGTACTGAACAGCAGGACGCTTTTGGAGCGAGCCGCATAAGCGATTACGGGACGGACGGCATACTTCTGACCGTCTGTGACGGAATGGGAGGAATGTCTTCCGGCGGCGTAATAGCCCGCGATGTGCTTTCAAAGATCATGGAAGTCTTTCCGTGGAAAGAGGATTTCGACGTTCCGGGATACCTGACATCCATAAGCAACAACGTTTATGAGAATTTCTACGGCCAGGGCGGAACAACTGTCGTAATGATCCATCTTAAGGAAAACAAACTCAAGTTCTGGAGCATCGGAGACAGCGATATCCTGCTCCTCAGAGACGGCGTGCTCAGCGCTCTCAACATACGCCATGAGTATTCCAATGAATTGATAATCAAGGCTCTCGAACTGGGTTTTCCCGCTGCGGATGCCTTTTCCGATCCTCAGGCGGCAGCGCTTTCGAATTATATAGGCAAAAGAAATCCGGTATGCGAGACAAACAGGCTCCTGTTGGAACTTAAAGACGGTGACACGCTGCTCTTGTGCTCTGACGGCATCTCTGACACTTTGAGCTTTGATCAGATCGCAGCAGATCTTATGCTTCCGGTCGATGAGGCGGCTTCGCAGATGGAAGAAGAGATCATTTCGGCAAATCTTGAAAACCAGGATAACTATACGGGTATAATATTAAGATATATCGGCAGCCGTTAATCCGGCGGAAAGGAAAGATTATGAAGGGGAAATTTCCAGTTTTGAAGCTGATCGGCATCATTGTTGCTGTAATCGGTATCGCTCTCGGTATCGTCGGAGTGGTAGTCGGCAACAAGAAATATTCGATCAAGCCTTCGGATGCAAGGAATTCGGTTGTCTGGATTCGTGAATCGCTGACCGTTCCTGAACCTCTCGCAACTGAGCTGAAAATGGGATCCAAGAACGAGCGTATGTGGGCCGGAACAGGATGGGCCATCGGAACTCCCGGCAGCAAAGTCAGGTACATCATTACCAACGGACATGTTATCGAGCAGGCATATGCATGGCCCAAGGGCGAAGATGATCCGTTCGATATCGAGGCTTCAAACAAGTTCACGCTGGATGAGTACCTCACCAAGAAATACGGCATGACTGTCAAAGACCTGAAGATGAAGTCTGAGATAAGAGTTTATTTCTCAAAGGATGACTATGTCGTACCGGAAGTCGTTTACTACTCCGGCCCGTCAAACAAAGACATTGCGATCCTCAAGCTCGATGAGTCGACAAACAAGAGAGATGCTCTCCTTATCAGGAATTCCGATTCCGTCGAGGTAGGAGAAGAGGTTACGGCTCTCGGTTTCCCCGGCGTGTCTGACAATGTTCAGGATCCTGATACTATCAGCCACAGCATCGATGATGTTACCGTTACCAAAGGTATCGTCAGTAAGAGGGTAAAACCTAACGGACGTGATTACGATACGTTCCAGATGGATGTTTCCATTAACCACGGAAACTCCGGCGGACCTCTCGTAGACAAAGACGGATATGTTGTCGGTATCAACACTCTCGGAAACGCCAACGACAGCAACATGAACTATGCTATCGTCAGCAACGAGCTCAAGGAGATCCTTGACGAAAACAACATCGCTTACAAGACAACGGCACTGGCTAATCCCGGTTACATCGTTTTCGTTGTCATCGGCATCATGCTGTTCATCGGCGGCGTTGTCATGATCATCATCCCGACAGGCAAGAAGAAGGTTCCCGTTGCAGGTGCTGCCGGCGTTCAGGCCGGTGTCCAGCCCGGTGTTAATCCTTATGCCGCGGCAGCCCAGCAGCCTGCTGCACAGGGTTATCCCCAGCAGAATTATGCTAGGCCGAACTATCCTCAACAGCAGCCTGTTGTTCAGAACAACGTGGCCGCCGCACCTGCAGCCGCTGCAACTGCTGCCGCCGCCCCGGCTGCAAGTCCCGCACAGCAGCCCGCAACTGCAGCTCCTTCCCAGGGTACGCGTCCTGTTCTCAAGGGACTGAAGGGCCAGTTCGTCGGCAAGTCATTTGATCTTTCCAGAGGCGCAGTCGTCTTCGGAAGAGATCCAGCATCCTGCAACCTGGTATTCAATAAGGATACTCCGGGTATAAGCGGCAAGCATTGCCAGCTGAACTATGAGGCTGCGACAGGAACATTTATCCTGACCGATCTCGGATCTTCATACGGAACATACACCGGAAGCGGAAAGAAACTCGTGCCCAATGCGCTGGAGCGACTGGCTGCAGGTGACACATTCTATCTCGCTGATGAGAATGTTAAGTTCCTGATCTCAAAGGAATAATATCTATTAATGAGTGAGTGCTTTCTTATAAACGGCAAGATCGACAATGCTGCATCGCAAGGCGGTGTGGCATCTGTCGATTATAATGACACTTTTGTCTTCGATGCTTCGGGAAACCTGAAGAAGATGTCTGCCGGGTCTCTTGCGGCTTACCGCCTTCAAAGCGGTGAAGGAGAGATCTGGGTGTCGGGGAAACTGGATGTCACGCCTTTTGAGATAGAACTCGAATTCAGAAAGACCGGTACGGCACGCAAATGGCTGGAGAACCTGATCGTCAGGCATGTAACGCGTCAGCTTTATCTTGACGGATCGCTTACCATTTTTGTGCGCACCGCGGAAGAGGGCACGGGAGTCTTGTGCGCAGACATACCAAATACTGCTGCGCCGTCCGTGTCAGAATGGAGGAAGACATATGAGCTTTGATCCCCAGCATGTCTGCTACGGCTGCTTCAAGGAGAAGGAACCCGGTACGGTCTGTCCTAGCTGCGGTTTCAATGAGAACTCCGAGAGGGCTTATCTTGCTGTTCCGATCGGAACGATCCTTGACGGCAGATACCTCATCGGCAAAGTGCTCGGTGTCGGAGGTTTCGGAATAACCTATCTTGGCTACGACCTGACTCTCGACTACAAGGTGGCCGTGAAGGAATACATGCCTTCCGGATTTGCAACGAGGGCGGAAGACAAGTATACGCTGACGGTTACCAGTTCTTCCCAGCAGCAGGCTTATGATGAAGGTCTGGACAAATTCCTCAGTGAGGCGAGGACATTGGCCAAGTTCCATGACACGGCGAACATCGTTTCCGTACAGGATTTCTTCAAGGAAAACAACACTGCGTACTTTGTCATGGAGTACGTTGACGGCGAGAGCCTTAAGGACTATCTGGACAGGAACGGCGGAAGAATCTCCTATGCGGACGCTTCCAAGATCCTCATCCCGATAATGAGAGCTCTTTCCAAGGTACATGCACAGGGCCTTATCCACAGGGATATCAGTCCTGACAACATCTCGATAACTTCTTCGGGACAGCCGAAGCTTCTTGACTTCGGAGCTGCCCGTTCCACATATGCCGAGAACAAGAGCGTGTCGGTCATCCTCAAGCACGGACTCGCACCGATCGAGCAGTATTCCAACCATGGAAACATGGGCCCCTGGACAGACGTCTATGCAATGGGCGCCACGATGTACAGAAGCATTACGGGAATACTTCCGCCCGAATCCATCGAGCGTATCCACGCGGATTCCATCAGGACGCCCTCTTCGATGGGCATCGTAATTCCGCCCTATGCTGAAATGGCACTCATGAAAGCCCTTGCGGTGAACCCTGAGAGCCGTTTTGCCAACATCGAACAGTTCATAGCGGCCTTGAACGGCGCTTCCGTAAACGCTGCAGCCCCTGTACAGAGACCGGTAACGCCGGCAGCTCCCATGGCTGCGCCTGCCGCACAGGCCGTGATGAGACCTGTGATTAATACTGCACCTCAGGCTCCGGTATATTCCACGGCTCCTGCTACGGCTAAGAGCGTGGCTTATCCTGCCCAGCCGGTTTCCGCATATGGCCAGAATTATGGCGCAACACAAAACGGCATGTCTTCAGCTGCTCCGGCTGCGGAAAAGAAGAAGGGCATGAGCAAGGGCGCGGTCGCCGGAATCATTATAGGCGTTGTCGCTCTTGTAATAACCGTTGTCGGAACGATCACGGCTATCAACATTGCCAACAACAACGCAGCCCCCAAGCATACTACTACCGAGACCACGGATGAAGAAGGCGGCGGTCATTTCGGAAGCAAGCAGACCACTGAGTCCACGACCGACGGCAGCACAGAGTATCCCGGAGAAACAAGCGCTGCCGAAAGCTCGATGAACGGCGGAACAGGTACGGCTTCAGGCGGAACCGTGACCGATCTCGGCGACCTGAAGGCGACCATTTGGATTCCTGACGGATACGTGAAGAATGACAAGGGCTTTTATACAAAGACAAACGGAGGCTTTTCCGTCAACTTCGCCGATATGATCAAGGACACTCCGGTCTACGACATTTCCGACGTTGAGAACAATAAGCGTTTCTTTATCGATTACTACCTCGGAACGTCGGTTACAGAGACTTATTCCGGCAAATACACCATGCCGACGGGCAAGGTGGGCTATGAGATAGACGGTGAATCGGCCGGAGCCAAGTTCATTCTTTTGTGCGTGCCTAATTATACTCCGACGAGCAAACCGGGATGCTATTTCATCAACGCCTGGTACAGCAGCAACGATGAGCGCACCAACATCATTACCGCGATGAAGAGTTTTGTTTCCACGGGTAACGTGGAATCCAGGCTGGACGATTACTGGGCTGATCTCGATTCGAATACGAGTGACTCCAAGAGTCCCGACGTTAAGATGAGAATGCTCTTTGAATCCAAGTATTCATCAGGCTTTAATAAACAGGGCGGCACCGTTACGATCCTGGACAACTCAAATGTCACGAACAAGACGATGGTCATGTACGTACTCGTTTCTTCCGTCAAGAACCAGACGCAGGCAAGAAATGACAGCAAGGATTCGTTTATAACCGAGTTCAAGAAAAACGATGCAACACTGAAGTCCACAAAGACCACGACAGTCACTTACAACAACATAAAGTGGACTGTTGACACTCATGATTTCGGTAATTTTACCGCCTATACCATCACCTCCGTATATTCGAACGGCATGGTGGTATGCATCCACGCTAAATGCACCAACACTGCAAGAACCTCTCTGAACGGGTACATAAAGGACCTCGAGAGATCCATCAGGCTGGTTGACGTAACGTAAACGGCCTATAATCTGATAGCAATATTTGAATAGCGACAGTCCGGGAAAACAAGAGGTTCCCGGACTGTTCGTTTTGTGTGAAAACAATAAAATCAGGATATCAGAGCACTATTGCGGCACCGCCTGGAAATGGTGTCAAAAAATCGCAACAATTGTATGATTTTTCCATTTTGTCGAAATACTGCCACAGATTACTTGCATTTTAGAGCATACAAAGATGTGACGTTTGCCCTTAAACTATTTAAAGTTATTTTTATTATTCGGAGGTAATTATGCTGTTTATCGGTATTGATCTCGGCACTTCCTCGGTCAAGCTGCTCCTGATGAAGAGCGGCGGTGAGATCCTTCGTACTGTTACGGAGGAATATCCCGTCTATTTCCCGCAGAGCGGATGGTCTGAACAGGACCCTGAGGAATGGTTCAACGGAACCATGAAGGGAGTCGCAAAGCTTCTCGACGGTTTTGACGGCAAAGAAGTCGGAGGCATCTCCTTCGGCGGACAGATGCACGGACTTACGCCCCTTGATAAGGACGGTAATGTTATCAGACGCGCCATCCTTTGGAATGACGGAAGGTCTGAAGAGGAGTCCCAGTATCTGAACAACGTTATCGGAAAGAAGAACCTTTCCGCATATACCGGCAACATTTCCTTCGCAGGATTTACCGCTCCTAAGGTTCTCTGGATGAAGAAGAACGAACCCGAGAACTTCGCCAAGATCGACAAGATCCTCCTTCCTAAGGACTATCTGGCATACCGTTTGAGCGGCGTTTTCGCAACTGACGTTTCCGACGCTTCCGGTACGCTTTATTTTGACTGCGCTAACAGAAAGTGGTCTGCTGAGATGCTCGAGATCCTGGGCATCACAGAGGCTCAGCTTCCTAAGGTATATGAGAGCTATGAGGCTATCGGCAAGATCCTTCCCGAGATCGCTTCCCAGCTCGGCATCAACCCTGACTGCCTTATCGTAGCAGGCGCAGGCGACAACGCTGCAGCTGCTGTCGGAACAGGCACAGTCGGCAACGGCGGATGCAACATCTCTCTCGGTACGAGCGGAACGATCTTTATCGCTTCCAGCAATTTCAAGAACGATGAAGATAACTCACTGCACGCTTTCGATCACGCTGACGGCGGATATCACCTCATGGGCTGCATGCTCAGTGCTGCAAGCTGCAACAAGTGGTGGATGGAAGACATCATCGGCACAAAGGATTTCGCTGCTGAGCAGACAGGAATCACAAAATTGGGCGAGAACAATATCTTCTTCCTGCCTTACCTCATGGGCGAGAGATCTCCTCTCAACAACCCTGACTGCCGCGCTATGTTCGTCGGAATGTCCATGGATACAAAGCGTGAAGAGATGACACAGGCAGTCCTCGAGGGCGTTGCTTTCGCACTCAGGGATTCCTTCGAATGCGCTAAGAAGATGGGCCTCGACATCAAGAGTTCCAATATCTGCGGCGGCGGTGCAAAGTCACCTCTGTGGCGCAAGATCGTTGCAAACGTTCTGGGCATCGAGCTCACAAGAACACAGAACGACGAAGGCCCGGCTCTTGGCGGCGCCATCCTCGCAGCTGTTGCATGCGGCGAATACAAGAACGTTGAAGAAGCATGCAAGGCTATCGTTACTACTCACGTTGCTGAGACACCGGATCCCGAGCTCACAGCGAAGTATGAAGCCAAGTATCAGAAATTCAGTAAACTTTATCCTATGTGTAAGGAGGCAGGATTATGGTAATTTACGAGTCACATTCCGAGCGTTTCCGCAAGTACGGCCGCGTTGTCAAAAACATTGATTTCGCACCCGTTATCGAAGCGCTCGAGAAGATCAACATCCCTGACGGATGTGTTGAGTATAAGCCTTCCGTTAAGGAACTTGAGGAAGCTTCCGCAAAGGTCGACATGACAAGGCTTTTCGGCGGCGAGCTCGCTCTCGAGACAGGTTACTGCGCAGGTCAGAACCAGCTTCTCAACGCAGTTGAGTATCACAGATCATCTGAGATCAACATCTGCGCTACAGACTGCATCCTGCTCCTCGGTTCTCTTCAGGACGTAACCGATGATTTCCACTATGACACATCAAAGATCGAGGCATTCCACATCCGCAAGGGTACAGCTGTTGAGCTTTACGCTACAACGCTTCACTATGCACCCTGCGGCATCGAAGGTTCCAAGTTCATGGTAGGCGTAGTTCTTCCCGCAGGAACAAACTACGACTTAGAGCAGGATCACATCGACTGCCTCGCTGATTCTGACAGCGAAGACAAGCTCCTTACCGCAAAGAATAAGTGGCTTATCGCTCATCCCGATGCACCCGGCGAAGCAGGACATTTCCCGGGCCTTATCGGAGCTAACATTGAAGTAGACATTAAAAAAATACAACTGGAGGAAATCTAATTATGTCAAAGAAACTGTTTAATGCACCTGACGTTAAGCTCGGTATCGTAGCTGTCAGCCGTGACTGCTTCCCGGAGTCACTTTCCGTCAACAGAAGAAAGGCTCTCGTTGAGGCTTTCACAAAGAAGTACGGCGCTGATGACATCTATGAGTGCCCTATCTGCATCGTTGAGTCTGAAATCCATATGCAGCAGGCATTGGCAGACATCAAAGCTGCAGGCTGCAACGCTCTTTGCGTTTACCTCGGCAACTTCGGACCTGAGATCTCCGAGACAATGCTCGCTCAGCAGTGGGACGGCCCCGTTATGTTCTGCGCAGCTGCAGAAGAGTCACAGAATGACCTCGTTGGCGGCAGAGGCGATGCTTACTGCGGTATGCTCAATGCTTCCTACAACCTCAAGATCCGTGGCGTAAAGGCTTACATCCCTGAGTATCCTGTCGGAAACGCAGAAGAGTGCGCTGACATGATCAAGGATTTCATCCCCGTTGCAAGAGCTCTCTATGCAATGAAGAACCTCAAGATCATTTCCTTCGGACCCCGTCCGCAGAACTTCTTCGCATGCAACGCTCCCATCGAGCCTCTCTACAGAATGGGCGTTGAGATCGAAGAGAACTCTGAGCTCGACCTTTTCGAGTCCTTCAATAACCATGCCGGTGACGAGAGAATCCCTGCTAAGGTTAAAGAGATGGAAGAAGAGCTCGGCGCAGGCAACAAGAAGCCTGAGATCCTCGAGAAGCTCGCTCAGTATGAGCTCACACTCCTTGACTGGGTTGAGGCTCATAAGGGCTCCAAGAAGTTCGTAGCTATCGCAGGCAAGTGCTGGCCCGCATTCCAGACACAGTTTAAGTTCGTTCCCTGCTATGTAAACAGCCGTCTCACAGGTATGGGTATTCCTGTTTCCTGCGAAGTTGATATCTACGGATGCCTTTCCGAATACCTCGGATATGTTATCTCCGAAGACATCGTTACTCTCCTCGACATCAACAACTCCGTACCTCACGACATGTACGACGAGTCCATCGCAGGCAAGTTCGATTATAAGTTCACCGATACGTTCATGGGCTTCCACTGCGGTAATACATGCTCCAAGAAGCTTGCTTTCTGCGAGATGAAGAACCAGATGATCATGGCTCGTGCTCTCCCCGTCGAGGTTACAAACGGAACACTCGAGGGCGATATCGCTCCGGGCGACATCACATTCTACAGACTGCAGTCCACATCCGACGGCCAGATCAGAGCTTATGTTGCAGAGGGTGAGGTTCTCCCTGTTGCTACAAGATCTTTCGGCGGCACCGGTGTTTTCGCTATCAAGGAGATGGGCAGATTCTACAGATACTTCCTTATCGAGAAGAACTTCCCTCATCACGGCGCAGTTGCATTCGGTCACTATGGAAAGGCTCTCTAC
>JAEEGJ010012436.1_pt1 | contig 21069 bp, 15 predicted proteins | sample 8958761 | NCBI WGS metagenome assembly JAEEGJ01 (sample SAMN16246546, study PRJNA631951) | gut metagenome | biome: gut microbiome; feature: rumen; material: RS-attached | host: Bos | place: Iran: Karaj | collected 2018-10
CGGCGCCGATGGCGACCACCTCGTCCGGGTTGACGCTCTTGTTCGGCTCCTTGCCGAAGAAGTCCTTGACCATCTGCTGGACCTTCGGGATACGGGTGGAACCGCCGACGAGCAGGACCTCGTCGATATCGGAGGCACGCAGGTGGGCATCCTCGAGGGCCTTGCGGCACGGCTCGATGCTGCGGCGGAAGAGGTCGTCGCACAGGGTCTCGAACTTGGCGCGGGTGAGGGTCTTCACCAGGTGCTTCGGCATGCCGTCAACCGCGGTGATATACGGCAGGTTGATCTCGGCGCTGGTGGCGTTGGAGAGCTCGATCTTGGCCTTCTCGGCAGCCTCCTTGAGGCGCTGCAGGGCCATCGGGTCCTTCTTGAGGTCGATGCCGCCGTTGTCGGAGGCGAACTCGCGGGCCAGCCACTCGATGATGGCCTGGTCGAAGTCGTCGCCGCCCAGGTGGGTGTCGCCGTTGGTGGATTTCACCTCGAACACGCCGTCGCCCAGCTCCAGGATGGAGATATCGAAGGTACCACCGCCGAGGTCATAGACCGCGACCTTCATGTTCTTGTTCTTCTTGTCCAGACCGTAGGCCAGGGCAGCGGCCGTCGGCTCGTTGATGATACGCTTGACCTCGAGGCCGGCGATCTTGCCTGCCTCCTTGGTGGCCTGGCGCTGCGAGTCGGAGAAGTACGCAGGGACGGTGATGACCGCCTCGGTCACTTCCTGGCGGAGGTAATCCTCCGCCGTCTTCTTCATCTTCTGGAGGATGATCGCGGAGATCTCCTGCGGAGAATAGAGACGGCCGTTGATGTCCACGCGCGGGGTATTGTTCTCGCCGCGGGCGACCTTGTACGGCACGCGGGCAACCTCACGATTCACCTGGTCATAGGTCTCACCCATGAAGCGCTTGATGGAGAAGATCGTATTGTGAGGGTTGGTGATGGCCTGGCGCTTGGCGGGGTTGCCCACCTTGCGCTCGCCATTGTCAGTGAACGCGACGACGGACGGCGTCGTGCGTGCACCTTCGTCATTGATGATAACGGTCGGCTGGTTGCCTTCCATCACGGACACACAGGAATTGGTGGTGCCCAGGTCGATTCCGATGATTTTTCCCATATTCAGTAACTTTTAAGATTTCACTTTCATCGCCTGCCATTTCCGGCAGGCCGGGAAGGTATCATCAAAACCTTTGCCAGCCCGTGATCGCTGACAAATTGTCAAATCCCTACAGCAGCGCGGCGACGGCCTCGGCGACATCCTTCATGTCGGCCGTGGGCTCGAAGCGGGCCACCACCCTGCCCTTGCGGTCCACCAGGAACTTGGTAAAGTTCCACTTGATGTCGGACTTGGCGGCGTAGTCGGGATCCTGCCGGGCCAGCATCTGGCCCATCATCTCGGCCGTGCGGCCCTCGCCGAAGCCCTCGAAGCCCTTCTGCTCCTTGAGCCAGGTGAAGAGCGGGATGGCGGCTTCGCCGTTGACGTCGACCTTGTCGAACTGCGGGAAGGTGACGTTGTAGTTGCCGGAACAGAACTCCCGGATCTCGGCGATGGTGCCGGGAGCCTGGCCGCCGAACTGGTTGCACGGGAAGTCCAGGACAGCGAAGCCCTTGTCCTTATACCGCTCATAGAGGTTCTCCAGCTCGGTGTACTGCGGGGTGAAGCCGCAGCGGGTGGCGGTGTTGACGACCAGCAGGACCTGGCCCTTGTATTCCTTCAGGCTGACATCCTGTCCGTCCGCGTCCGTGACGGTAAAATCTGCGATCGTCGGGCCGGAAACTTTCTCCGCGGCACCCTTGCAGGCGGCCAGCGAGAGCACAACTGCAACAAAAACAAGAACTTTCTTCATAACCATACTGTTTTTTTCAAAAGTAAGTAAAAAAAACGAACTTTGTACCATGGAATACAGGCAGCTGAGCAAGGCAGAATACGACAACCTGGCGGAGCGGATCCTCTACGAGGACAACCACCTGCTGGTCATCAACAAGCGCCCCGGCGAGATCACGCAGGGCGACAAGACCGGTGACGAACCCCTCACGGAGACCCTCAAGGCCTTCATCGCGCAGCGCGACGCCAAGCCCGGCAAGGTCTTCCTCGGTCTCCCGCACCGTCTCGACCGTCCCGTCAGCGGGGTCTGCCTGCTCGCCAAGACCTCCAAGGCCCTCGAGCGCCTCACCGCGATGTTCCGTGACGGCAGCGTCCACAAGACCTACTGGGCCCTCTGCTGCACTCTGCCGGAACCCCGTGAAGGCCGGCTCGAAGGCTGGCTCGCCCGCAACGAGCAGCAGAACAAATCCTACATCGTCGCGGACGGCACCGCCCCGAAGCCAGTCCGTTACCCGGACGCCAAACTCGCCCGGCTGGACTACCGGTACCTGCGGAGCACTGACCGCTACCACCTGGTGGAGGTGGACCTGCTCACCGGCCGCCACCACCAGATCCGCTGCCAGCTCGCGCACCTGGGCTGTCCGATCAAGGGCGACCTCAAGTACGGCGCTCCCCGCTCCAACCCCGACGGCGGCATCAGTCTCCACGCCCGCCGGATCCGCCTCACCCATCCCGTCAAAAAAACGGAGATGGAGGTCACAGCCCCCATCCCCGAATCCTGGAAAGGTATTTGATCCCTAACGGTAGTCGATGTAGTTCCGCACCGGCGAGATAAGGAACGTGAACTCGTAGTCCTGGTACGGCAGCATGTACTCCGGCAGCGGCAGGGAGCCCCAGCTGGTGATGCAGCCAAGACCCATCTGTGCCTTGTCCACGAGGACGTTGGTCAGGTCCGCCACCGGCACCTCCTGGGAGTGGCCGTTCGCCTTGGCGAGGCCCTCGTCCAGCGACTCCACGGTGTAGTGCAGCGCCGAGGCGGAGAAGGCGTCGGAAGAAGTGATCTGGATGCCGTTGCCTGCGGTGTTGAGCATCTTCCACCAGCGGATGTCGCTCTTGGTACCGTTCTCCTGCGGACGGATGTACGGATAGAACTGCTCGTCCACGGTCTGGGACCAGATGCCCAGGTCGGTGACCGTCTTGCGGTCAGCATAGTTCTCCATGGGGCCGCGGCCGTAGTAGACCACGCGCTCGAAGGACTTGGGCATTACGATCTGCATGCCGAAGCGGAAGAGGTTGGAGACATCCTCCTTGGACGGGTCCGCCGTCATCTTCTCGGTCACCTTGATCACGCCCTGGTTGTTGATCTCGTAGCAGAGCAGCAGGTCGGCGAGTCCGACGATCTCCAGCTTGGCGTCCACCTTGGCGATGCCGTCCTCAAGCGAGGCGGTGACGGCGGGCTCCGGACGCTGCATCTGGCCGCGCGGGGCGCCGTTCCCGCCCTGCGGGCGGAACATCCCCTTCTGCATGATCTGCGGGTTCTTCCAGGCGATGTAGCGGCGCTGGAGGTTGGCGCCGAAGTCGTTGTCAGTCGGGGCGCGCCAGAAGTTGGGTGTGATGGCCGTGCCTTCCTTGAGCATCTCCGTGCCGTCCACGCAGTAGCGGGTGATGTATCCGGTGGCGCGGGAGATCTCCACGACGAAGTTCTCGCCTTCGATGATGAAGTAGGTCCGGTCGTTGTCGCGGATGACGGGCGCGGCAGGCTCATAGCCGCCGACAGTCGCGTTCTTCACCGCGAGGGTGCCGAAGTCATAGCCGCGCAGGCTGAACTGCTGCTTGGCCACCACGTGGCCGGCGGGCAGCAGGCCCTCGCGCTCCTTGAGGATGTACTTGACGTTGAGCAGCCACTCACCCTTGTCGCCGACCCGTCCCACCTGCACCGGGACCTGGGCCGTGGCCTGCGGGGCGACGTTGAGCGTCTCCACGCTGCCGGTACGCACGACCGTGCCGTCGCAGAGGAGCTCCCAGGTCAGCCGGTAGGCCGACAGGTCGCGGAAGAAGTTCTCGTTGTAGACTCCCAGGCGGCCGGAAGCCAGGTTGGAAGCGTCCGTCCAGATGTTCTGGTAGAAATAGCCCACCTCGTACATGTGCGGATTCGGCACGCGGTCGGGGCTGATCAGGCCGTTGTCGCAGAAGTTGGCGTCGGAGGCGTCATAGCGGTTGAAGTCGCCGCCGTAGGCGTAGATCATCACGCCGCCCTTGCCCTTCCAGCGGACGGACTGGTCCACGAAGTCCCAGATGAAGCCGCCCTGGAGCTTGTCGTACTTGCGGTAGAGGTCCCAGTACTCCTTGAAGCCACCCTCGGAGTTGCCCATGGCGTGGGCGTACTCGCACTGGATGAACGGCTTGGTCTTGGTCGGGTCCTCCGCATAGCGGACCAGGGCGTCGTAGCTGGCATACATCGGGCAGTTGATGTCGGACTTGCCCTCATACGGCGCACGCTCGTACTGGACGGGACGGGTGAGGTCCTCGGCCTTGATCCAGTCATAGGCCGCCTCGAAGTTGGGGCCGTAGCCGGCTTCGTTGCCGAGCGACCAAACGATGATGGCCGGGTGGTTGTAGCCGCGCTGGACATGGCGCTGGTTGCGCTGCATATGCGCGAGGGCGTAGTCGTCGCGCTTGGCGAGGGTGCGGTCGCCGTAGCCCATGCCATGGGATTCGATATTGGCCTCGGCCACCATGTAGATGCCGTATTCGTCGCAGAGCTCATACCAGTACGGGTCGTCCGGGTAGTGGCAGGTACGCACGGCATTGAGGTTGAACTGCTTCATGATCTGGATGTCCTGCCGCATGCGGTCGCGGGAGATCACGTAGCCGCCGTCCGGGTCCAGCTCGTGGCGGTCGGCGCCCTTGATCAGGATGGGCTTGCCGTTGACGAGCAGCTGGGAGCCCTTGATCTCCACCTTGCGGAAGCCGACGCGGACGGGGATCACCTCGCCGCCCGCGCTCGCCTTGAGCGTGTAGAGGTTCGGGGTCTCGGCCGTCCACTTGGCGGGGTCGGAGACCTCCATGGTCACGGTGATGTCGCCCCCGCGGGCCGGGCTCTTGGCGCTGGTGCGCGCCACGCTGCGGCCGTCCGGGGCGAAGAGCTCCAGGTCGGCCGTGCCGGCATTGCCCTTGAAGCTGAGCCGGACGTCCAGCTTGCCGTCACGGTACTGCGCGTCCAGGTCGGGGGTGACGCGGATGTCCTCGATGCGGGCCTTGGAGCGGGCATAGAAGTAACAGTCACGCGCGATGCCGCTGTAGCGGAAGAAGTCCTGGTCCTCCAGGTAGGTACCGTCGCACCAGCGGAAGACCTGCATGGCGACCAGCGCTTTCTGGCCGGGCTTGACGTATTTGGTGATGTCGAACTCCGCCTCGAGCTTGCTGTCCTCGCTGTAGCCCACGAACGAGCCGTTGACCCAGACGTAGATACAGGAAGTGGCGGAGCCGATGTGCATGATGACATCCTTGCCGCTCCAGCCGGCCGGAATCATGAACTCGCGCCGGTAGCTGCCCACGTGATTGTTCGCGACGGGAATCTCGGGCGGGTTGCTGGTGAACTGGTTGCGCCAGGCCCAGCCGGTGTTGATGTAGACCGGGTCGCCGTAGCCGTGGAGTTCCCAGATGCCGGGCACGACCATGGTATCCCAGCCCTTGTCGTTGAAGGAAGGGTTCCAGAACCCAGTGGGGCGCTGGTCGGCGTCGCCCACCCAGTTGAACTTCCAGTTGCCGTGCATCGAGAGATAGTTGGCGGAAGCCTCGGGGGCCGCAATAGCCTCGCCGGCACCGAAAGCGAAGTAACTCGTGTGCATCGGAGCGCGGTTCACGGCATTCAGCGTCGGGTCCTGCCACTCCTTGAAGGTCTGGGCGGATGCGCCCAGCGCCAGCAGGCACAGGACGGTCAGTGATAGGATTCTTTTCATGGAGGATGTGGTATTTTCCTCAAATATAGGAAAAAGAATCAGAGAAGGCAAGCCGGCCCCGTTCATTCTCCGGTCAGGCCTCCAAGCCGCTGCCGCTGCAGGAACTGGGTGGGGGTCTCCCCCATGTTGAGCTTGAAGGCCATGTTGAACGTGACCGTCGAGCGGAAGCCCGACATCATGGCCACGTCCGTAATCCTGAGCGTGGGGTCCTTGCGGAGCAGCTCGACGCTGTAGCGGATCCTGTAGGCGTTGACGAACTGGCTGAAATTCTGTCCCGAGAGGATGTTGATTGTCCGGGACAGGTAGGCCCGGTTGGAGAAGGCCGCACCGGCCAGGTCCGAGAGGTTGAAGTCACTGTCCAGGAAAGGACGCTTCTCCTCCATCAGCTTGGAGACACGCTCGAACAGGCGCCGCATCCGGCTCATCTCCTCCGTATTGTTCATGGCGAGCGACGGGGCCCGGTAGAGGCTCCCCCGGACCATCTCCTTGAGTTCCGCCTCCTTCTTGCGGCCCAGCAGGAGCGGCCGTCCCGACAGCACCCGCAGGACCTGCGACAGGAGAAACACCCCGCCGGCGCCGACGCAAACCCACTCGATTGCTTCCGGCGCATCCGCAGCGGGCCAGACCGCCCCGAGCAGGAAAAGCATGAAAGCATGGCAGTCCCGGGCGTCGCTCTCCATGCCGGTCCAAACCGCCATGGGCTTGAAGAGCGGCCAGAGGTGTCCGTACCGCTCCGTACTCCGCACCAGCAGGTATGCCAGCACGACAAGGAGCAGTGCGGCCACGACGATGCGGACCGGAACTCCCGCCGCCGCTCCGCCCAGGGAGACGGCCACCGCGGCCAGGGAGAACCAGAAAGATCGGGCGGGCGCCTCCTCGGAGAGCGGGAGCATCAGCAGCACGGCCCCGCCGGCGAGCGCCGCCAGGAACAGCCCTCCGGCGCCGGCGAAAGCGGCGGCGCGGAACGAAGCGAGAGCAGGTGTCAGGAAGAAGCAGATTCCCGCCAGAATGCAGGTCAGGTTATAGTAGCGTAAAGGTTTCATCGGCGCAAAAATAAAGAAAACCCCTGTCCTTGAAGGGGTACGGACAGGGGTATGGATGAAAACTTTATGCTATATCTGCGTCATTGCTTCTTTCCGCTCAGCTTGAAGCGGTCGAAACCCTTCCCGTAGACACCGGTCACGGACGAAACGGAGATGAAAGCGTTCGGATCGATCGAGTTGATGTACTTCAGGAACACGTTTAGGTCCGTCTTGCGGGTGATGACCATGATCACCTCCGTGTCGTGCTTGGTGTACCAGCCCTTGCCGTTGAGTACAGTCACGCCCCGGTGCAGGTCGCTGGTGATGGCGTCGGCGATCTCGGCATACTTCGGCGAGAGCACGAAGATCTGCACCGACTGGCGCGATCCGGACAGGTACAGGTCCAGCACCGTGCTGACGATCGTGATCAGGATGAAACCGTAGACCACCGTCGTGATCTTGTCCGGCCAGGCCATCAGGGTCCCGTCCGGCATGTACGAAGGGACGAGCAGCGAGGAGAGGATGATGACGGCGTCCATGATCAAGATCATGCGCCCCGGGGACACGTTGCGGTATTTGTTGACGATCAGGGCGATGATGTCCGTACCGCCCGTGCTGCCTCCCTGCGACATGGACATGCCGATGCCGATACCGACCATGATGCCGCCCATGATGGTGCACATCAGTTTGCCGTTGTCCAGGGCCAGGGTCTGGATGAGCTCCTGCGGGAAGATCCCCTGCCCCACGTTGAGGGCCACGGAGGTCAGCAGGATGGCGTAGACGGACTTGGCGCCGAAACTGCGTCCGAGCGTGAAGAGGGCGGCGATCAGCAGGGCGGCGTTGACCGTGAAATAGGTGTAGCCGATCTTGATCACCCCGCCCGTCGCATATTGGACGATGGAGCCGATACCGGTCACGCCGCCGCCGATCATGTTATTGGGAATCAGGAAAATGATCCACCCGGTCACGTACATCAGGACGCCCAGGGTGATGAGGGTATATTCTTTCAGGTAGACCCAGAAACTCTTTTCAAACAGTGCCATTGTCTTTCTTTTTCTTCTTTTTCAGTTGGACGCCTGTCTTGATCTCCTCGAAGCCCTCGCCGTAGACGTTGTGGGTCGGGGAGATGGACATGAAGGCGCGCGGGTCGAGCTCCTTGATCACGCGCGAGAGCTCGGACAGCTGCCGCTGGTTGATCAGGATCCACAGGACGTTCTTGTCCTGCTTGGTGAACCAGCCCTGTGCCTTGAGGACGGTCACGCCGCGGTCCATGTTGGAGATGATGTGGTCGGCGATCTGGTCGTATTTCTCCGAGAACACCATCAACTGGTAGGAGGAGCGCTTGCCGCCGACGACGATATCGATCACCAGCGAGAAGATGACGACCTCCACCAGGCCATAGCACATGTCCGAGAAATTCTTGTCCGGCAGGAACAGCAGCAGGGCGCAGATCACCACGTCGGACAGCAGGAAGACCGTACTGAGCGACACCGGCCAGTATTTGTTGATCATCAGGGCCACGATGTCCGTGCCGCCGGTGCTGCCCCCGTAACGGAGCACAAGCCCCAGGCCGACGGCCTCCAGCACGCCGGCGATGACCGGGATCAGGATCCGTTCCTCCGTGAAGAAGAATTCGCCGGGGACGGCATGCAGCGCACCCGTACGGCCGATCAGGTCCATAGCAAGGGTCGAGACCAGGATGCACCAGATGGTCTTGAAGCCGAAACCGATCCCCATCGCGATCACGGCGACGATGATCAGCAGGGCATTGATGCCGATGTAGGTATACTGGGCAGGAAGGGCACCGCCCGTAGCATACTGGATGACGGTGCAGAGACCCATCATGCCGCCGGCGGACATCCCGTTCGGGATCATGAAACACTCCCAGGCCAGCGCGAAGATGAAACAGGCGATGGTCAGGGTCAGGTACTCCCAGACGGTGCGGAATCTGTCGTGGCGTGTCATTTCACAACGATGTTGATGATACGTCCGGGTACGACCACGACCTTGGCGATCTGCTTGTCGCCCACCCATTTCGCAGTCTGCTCCATGGCGCGGACCGCGGCTTCGACCTCGGCGGGCGCCGCGGCCTTGGGCAGGTCCACGGTGAAGCGCATCTTGCCGTTGAACTGGACCGGATAGGTGACGCTGTCCTCGAGGGTGTACGCGGCGACGTACTCGGGGAAGCGTGCGTAGGTGACGCTCGTATCATGGCCGAGCAGGTGCCAGAGCTCTTCGCTGATATGCGGCGCGAACGGGGACAGGAGCACGCAGAGCGGCTCCAGGATCTCCCGCTTGCGGCAGTTCAGCGCGGAGAGTTCGCCCACGGCGATCATGAAGGCGCTGATGGTCGTATTGAAGGAGAAATGCTCGATGTCCTCCTGCTCCTTGGCGATCAGCTTGTGGAGCGCCTTGAGCTCCTCCGGAGAAGCCTTTTCGTCCGTGACCGCGAAGCCGTCGCGGTCCGTGTAGAGCCGCCAGAGCTTCTTGAGGAAGCGGGCCACGCCGTCGATGCCCTTGGTGTCCCAGGGCTTGCTCTGCTCGAGCGGGCCGAGGAACATCTCGTACAGGCGGAGGGTATCGGCGCCGTAGGTATCGCAGATGTCGTCCGGGTTGACGACGTTGTACATCGACTTGCTCATCTTCTCCACGGCCCAGCCGCAGATGTATTCGCCGTCCTCGAGGATGAACTCGGCATCGGCGAACTCCGGCCGCCAGCGGCGGAAGGCCTCGAGGTCCAGCCGGTCATTGCGGACGATGTTGATGTCGACGTGGATCTCGGTGGTCTCGTATCCATCCTTGAGTCCCAGGGAGACGAAGGTGTTGGTCCCGACGATGCGGTACACGAAGTTGGAGCGGCCCTGGATCATGCCCTGGTTGATCAGTTTCCGGAACGGCTCGTCCTCGCAGACGTAACCCAGGTCATAGAGGAACTTGTTCCAGAAACGGGAGTAGATGAGGTGTCCCGTGGCGTGCTCCGTGCCGCCGATGTAGAGGTCGACGTTGCGCCAGTATCCGTCCGCTTCGCGGCTGACCAGCGCGGAGTCGTTGTGCGGGTCCATGTAGCGCAGATAGTAGGCGCTGGAGCCGGCGAAGCCCGGCATCGTGCTCTTCTCGAGCGGGTATCCCTGATAGGTCCAGTCCTTTGCGCGGGCCAGGGGCGGCTCGCCGTCGGAAGAGGGCTTGAAGGAGCTGATCTCCGGCAGGCGGAGCGGGAGTTCGGACAGCGGGAGCGGCGTAGGGATGCCGTCCTTGTAGTAGATCGGGAAAGGCTCGCCCCAGTAGCGCTGGCGGGAGAAGATTGCATCCCGCAGGCGGAAATTGGTCTTGCGCCGGCCCATGCCTTTCTCCTCGACATAGTCCTTGGCGGCCTCGATGGCCTGCTTGACGCTCAGCCCGTTGAGGAAACCGGAGTTGCAGAGGATCCCGTCCTTGGCGTCGAAACTCTCTTCGGAGACATCGCAGCCTTCGATGATCGGGACGATGGGCAGGCCGAACTTCTTCGCAAAGGCGTAGTCGCGGCTGTCGTGCGCCGGCACGGCCATGATGGCGCCCGTGCCGTACCCGGCCAGGACATACTCGGAGATCCAGATCGGCACCTTCTCCCCCGTGACCGGGTTGATGCCGTACGAGCCGGCGAACACACCCGTGACCGTCTTGGTCTCGGCGATGCGCTCGCGCTCGGTCTTTTTCTTGACATACTGCAGGTACTCCGCCACTTCGGCCTTGCGGTCGGCGGAGGTCAGCTGCTCCACGAGCTCGCTCTCGGGGGCCAGGACCATGAAGGTCACGCCGTAGATCGTATCCACGCGCGTGGTGAAGATCGTGACCGGGAGCTCCCGCCCGTCACAGACGGTGTTGAAGACCATCTCCGTACCGTCGGAACGGCCGATCCAGTTGCGCTGCATCTCCTTGAGCGAGTCGGTCCAGTCCAGCTTCTCGAGCGAGTCCAGCAGGCGTCCGGCATAGGCGGAGACGCGCAGCTGCCACTGGGTCATCTTCTTCTGCTCGACGGGGAAACCGCCGCGCACGCTCAGGCCGTCCTTGACCTCGTCGTTGGCCAGCACCGTCCCGAGTCCCTCGCACCAGTTGACCGAGGTCTCGCCCTGGTAGGCGATGCGGTAGCGCATCAGGATGTCGGATTTCTCCTTGTCCGAAGCGGCCTTCCACTGCGCCGGGGTCACGTCGTCGTAGCCCGTGGTCTCGAACTTCTCCACGAGCTCCGAGATCGGTCGGGCCTTGTCCTGCGCCGGGTCGTACCAGCTCTGGAACATCTGCAGGAAGGCCCACTGCGTCCACTTGTAGAAGCCGGGGTCGCAGGTGCGGACCTCGCGGTCCCAGTCGTAGGAGAAGCCGATCCGGTCCAGCTGCTCGCGGTAGCGGGCGATGTTCTTTTCCGTCGTCACCTCCGGGTGCTGGCCGGTCTGGATGGCATACTGCTCCGCGGGAAGGCCGAAGGCATCGTAGCCCATCGGATGCAGGACGTTGAAGCCCTTCAGGCGCTTGTAGCGCGAGAATATGTCGCTGGCGATGTAGCCCAGCGGATGTCCCACGTGCAGTCCGGCGCCGGACGGGTACGGGAACATGTCCAATACGTAGAATTTCGGTTTCGCAGGGTCTTCGACCACCCTGAAGGTCTTGTTCGCGGCCCACCAGGCCTGCCATTTGCTCTCAATCGACTTGAAATCGTAGTCCATATCTGTTTGCTATCTCTTTTTCTTCTTCTCCAGCCGGAACTCGACATAAAGCGAGATCGCGGTCTTCACCTTCTTGCCCCGCAGGATGCCCGCCTTCCAGTCCGGGGACGCGCTGATCACGCGTACCGCCTCGGCATCCAGCCGGGGGTCCACCCCGCGCACCACCTTGACGTCCGTCACCTTGCCTTTCTCGTTGATCACGAAATCCACGAGCACGCGACCCTGCACGCCCTCGTCGACGGCGCTCTGCGGATAGCGGAGGTAGACATAGACCCAGCGGTTCAGGAACTCGGCCGGGTCACTGGAACGGAAGAAGGTCGGGCGGATGTCGCAGTCGTAGATCGAAACCACGTCCGGGGTCAGGAAACCGCGCGGATCCGGGTCCTCATCCTCCCGGAAGGCCGGCTTGCGGCCGTTGGCCAGGGCCAGGGTGAAATTATAGAGGTATTCGAGCTCCCGCTCCATCCCGTCATACTCGAGGATGGAGGCGGTGTCGCGCTCGGAGTTGTATTCGGGGTACATCCCGGTCGTGAACAGGACGGCGGGGATCTCCTTGTCGTAGAAAATCCGGTGGTCCGAGGAGACCGGCTCGCGGGTGACCGTCTCCGGCCGGACCGGCTGGAGGGTCGCGTTGACGCTCTCCAGGACCTTGTTGAGGTCCGGATTGGAGGCGGTGTAGGCATAGAAGCCGTTCGAGCCAGTGCCCAGCATGTCCAGGTCGATCATCGCGTCGATGCGCTCAGGAGCGCTGAAGGCGCGGTTGAGGAAATACCAGGCGCCGGCGCCTGACTCCAGCGAGGAGCCGAAGGCGGCGATGATGACCGTCCGCTTCAGCAATATGCTGTTGGTGGAGAGCATGCGGGCCAGCTCCGCCAGCAGGGCAAGCCCGGAGGCGTTGCCGTTGGCACCGTAGAAGATCTTCTCGCGCGGCTCGCCGTTCACGGTCATGGTCATGGTGCCGAGATTGTCCAGCCGCGCCCCGACCACGATATAATGGTCCCGCAGGTTCGGGTCGTATCCGGGGATGAGTGCCAGGACGTTGCGGGAGGTCAGCGTGTCGCCCGACTCCTGCTTCATCCCGAAGAGCTCGCCGTCCACGCCGCTGACCACGTCCAGGCCGTAGGAAGCCAGGATGTCCGTCATGTAGGCAGCCGCCTCGCGCTCTCCCTCGGAACCGGCCTTGCGGCCTTCGAGGGCGGCGGCGGACAGGAAGGACACGTGTTCCTTCATCGCAGCCACGGCCTCGCTGTCATCCAGCGAGCGGTAGGAGTTGCGGAACTGCGCGGATGCGGCCGTACTGACGGCCAGCAGCGCCAGGAGCGTCAGTACCTTCCTCATAAGCTCTCGTTGTTGAGGATCCAGGCATCAGCGGGGCAGAAGCGCTCCGTACGCACCCTGCGCAACGAGGCGTAGACCTCGGGAAGGCTGTTGGAGGGACAGACGCCCACGGCGTTGAAGCCGTTCTTGAAAGGGATGACCGTGGCCGGGTAGCCGGCCGCCTCGGCCTTGGCGGCCTGCTTGGCGGCGTTGGCCGTGCTGCTGAACGCACCGACCATGACATAATAGCGGTATTCGGGGTGATAATCCGCACGCGTGGCGAGCTGCTTCGTGGAGCGGATCGCGTCCTTGGTCTTGGCCAGCGAGTCGAGCGTAGCCAAAGAATCCGCGATCTGTTTCTGGACGGCTTTCAGGGAGTCCAGGCGCCGCTGGTGGGCCTGTGCTTCCAGCTCGATCCGCTCGCGTTTGTCCGCGATGTCCCGGGACGTGGGACGCCCGGCGAGCTGGCGGAAGAAATCACATCCCCCCAGCAGACAGGCCATGACGGCCAGCGCGGATAACATCATACATTTTTTCATTCCGGCAAATTTACAAAAAGTCTTATATTTGTACAATCCTATGAAATCCGCACGCATCATATCCGCCCTGATCCTGCTGGTCTGTTGTGCACAGCTCGGGGCGCAGCCGATCCGGCTTCCATATTATCCCAAACCTTATCAAATCCCGTTCCTCAAACCCGGCACCATGGTTCCGGACACCGTCAGCATCGCCGTCATCGGCGACGTGATGATGCACGCGCGGCAGCTCGAATGCGACCACCGCACGTTCCTGGCGCCGCTCAGCGGGGCCCTGCGGGGGGCCGACATCGCCGTCGCGAACCTCGAATTCGCCCTCGGCGGCAAGCCCTATTCGGGCTACCCGTCCTTCTCCACCCCGGACTATTACGCCTGGTATCTGGCTGAGGATTGCGGGATCGACGTGTTCCTGACGGCCAACAACCATGTCCTCGACCGGGGCGCTGCCGGCCTGCAGCGTACCCTGCAGGTATACGCGCAGGTCCGCGACTCGCTCGGCGTGCAGCAGACGGGCGCGGCCCTCGATGCGCAGGAGCTGGCCGGGACCTATCCGCTGATGCTCCTGCGCAAGGGCATCCGGGTCGCCCTGGTCAACTTCACTTACGGGACCAATTACGCCGCCCCGCAGGGAGCCTGGCCGTCCGTCAACCGGATGGACAAGGCAGAAGTCGGCGCGGCCATCCGGCGCGCCCGGGAGCAGGGAGCCGACTTCGTCGTGGCCCTGCCCCACTGGGGCACGGAATACCGCCTGCGCCACGACGCCTCGCAGCAGCAGTGGGCGCAGTGGCTCGCCGGCCAGGGCGTCGACGCCGTGGTGGGCGCCCATCCGCACGTCGTCCAGGACACGACCCACATCCAGGGTGTGCCGGTCATCTATTCGCTGGGCAACGCCGTCTCGAACATGAGCGTGGCCAACAGCCGCATCGGCCTGATGGCCGTCCTGCGCTTCGTCTGCGACCCGCTCAGCGGGGAGAAGCGCATGCTGGAGCCGGAGCTCCGTTTCATCTGGTGCACCCTGCCGGGCAAACTCCTGCCCGACAGCTATTCCTCCCTATTCATAAAAGAATGGGCCAGCCGCAGGGGCGACTGGCTCATTCCGGATGATTTCGACAGGATGATGTCCGAATACCGGAACGTCAAGGACGCGACCGGTATCAGGGACTGATCAGTTGGCGAGGAACTCGTTGTACTTGTCGTACTTGGCCTGGTAGTCACCGCCTTCCGTACGGAAGCGGAAGCAGGCGTTCTTGAGGTACTCGGCAACGGCGCGCTTGACGCCCTCGTCCTTGGTGACCTCGAAGGCCTTCTCGAACGGCTCGATGCAACCCTTGAGGGACTTCTCGAAGTCCGCCATCAGGGCCATGTACTTGGCGTCGTCAGTCTCGGCGTTGGCCTTGTCCTGGATCTCGACAGCCCTGTCATAGAGGAACTTGCCCTTCCCGATGAAACCGTACTCGTAGTTCGGGTTGACGGAAGAAGCCTTGTCGTAAGCGGCCAGCGCCTCATCCACGCGGCCCATGTCGGCGAGCGTGTTGCCCTCGACGTAGTAGAGGGAAGCGTTGTTGGGCTCGTTCTTCTGGGCCTCGCGCAGCAGGGAGAAGACCTGCTCGTGGTTCTGCTCGCCCATGTACTCGTTGATCAGGCCGACGATGATGGTCTGGCTGCCGGGGAACTTGGCGCGGCCCTGGTTGAGGTAATTCATGGCAGCGGCCTTGTCGCCGAGCTTGTCGGAGATGTCGGCCAGCTTGGCGTAGGTCTCGCCGCCGTCACCGAAGTAGTTGTACTTGAGGCAGTCCTCGAAGAAACCCTTGGCGCGGTTCCAGTCCTCTGCCTGCCAGGCGGTGAAGCCGGCGTTGTACATGGAGTTGGTGTCGATCTGGCTGAGCGGAGCGGTGGCAGCGGCCTTGATGGCCTGCTCGAAGAGGTTGGAAGCCTTCTTCAGGTCACCCATGGAGTAGGCGCTGTAGGCCTCCTCATTGTACTTGGTGACGATGGACTCGAGGGCGGTCTTGATCTCCTTGGTCTTCGAGCCCTTCGGATCGAGCTCGGCGGCCTTCTTATAGGCTTCGACGGCCTTTGCCAGTGCGTTGTCGACCACCGGCTTGGTCACCTCGATGACGGCGACCTGTCCGGCCTGGTTGAAGTAGATGTTCTTGTTGGCGTACTCCTGCTTGAGCATCGGCTGGCCACCGACGGTGACCTGGCTCTCAGCGGTCGGGCGCTCGCCGCCGGAGAGAACCTGGAGCTCCTGGGCGGACATGCCGACCCAGTAGTTGCCTGCAGGGGCGTTGTAGGCGTCGATGAGCGTCTGGCCGTACTTCATCCAAGTAGCGGTCTTGGTGTTCTGCTTCGCATTCTCGACGGCAGCCTGGGCTTTGTCGACCGCGGCCTTGGCGGCGGCGACACCCTTGGCGTTCTGCGCCTGGGCATTCACTGCGAACATGGTGGCAGCGACTGCGATGATTGCTAAAATCTTTTTCATTGGGTTATTCGTTAAAGTTAAAATATGCTGTAATAAAACTTGCTTATGCGGTTGTTTCCGCTTCGGGTGCCACCTCCGGGGTCTCTTCCTCCACCTCTGCCTTGGCGACCGGCGATACGGCGGCGATGGCATCTCCTTCCCGGATGTTGATCAGTCTCACACCTTGGGTGGCCCTGCCGGCTACCCGGATGTCGGATACGGCCATCCTGATGGTCAGGCCGGACTTGGTAATGATCATCAGGTCATTGTCCTCAGTCACGCTCTTTATTGCAACAAGCGGGCCAGTCTTGTCCGTGATGTTGATGGTCTTCACGCCCTTGGCCCCGCGGGAGGTCAGGCGGTAGGTCTGCGGATCGGAGCGCTTGCCATAGCCGTTCTCGCTGACTACCAGGATGGTATGGGCCTCGGCGTCGGCGGCGTGCGGGTCGCAGGAGTTGGCGCCGATCACCTCGTCGTCCTCCTCGATGCTGATGCCGCGCACACCCGAAGAGTTGCGTCCGAGCGAGCGGACTTCCGATTCGTTGAAGCGGCAGCAGCGGCCGTTGCGGGCGGCGATCATGATCTCGTGGCTGCCGTCGGTGAGCAGCGCGTCGAGCAGTTCGTCCCCCTCGCGGATGTTGATGGCGATGATGCCCTTGTTGCGGCTCCGGCGGTTGGAGTACTCCGTCAGGTTCGTCTTCTTGATGACGCCGCGCTTGGTGATCAGGGTCACGAAATGGTTGTCCGTGTACTCGGGATCCTCGATCGAGCGGGCATTGAGATAGGTCTTGATGCGGTCCTCGGGGTCGATCGAGAGCAGGTTCTGGACGGCACGGCCCTTGGAGGTGCGGGAACCCTCGGGGAGCTCGTAGACCTTGAGGCGGTAGCACATGCCCTTGTCCGTGAAGAAGAGCATCGTGGAGTGCATGTTCGCCACGTAGATATGCTCGATGAAGTCTTCGTCGCGGGTGGCGCTGGCCTTCTTGCCGACTCCGCCGCGGGCCTGCGTGCGGAACTCGGTCAGGGCGGTGCGCTTGATATAGCCGAGGTGGGAGATCGTGATTACGACGTCCTCGTCGGCGTAGAAGTCCTCGGGGTTGAATTCGTCCTCGGAGAGGGTGATCTCGGTGCGGCGCGGGTCGCCGTAGCGGGCCTTGAGCTCCTCGGTCTCACGCTTGACGATCGCGAGCTGCTCGTAGTCGCTCGCGAGGATCTCGCGGCAGCGGGCGATGAACTTCTCGAGGTCGTCGTACTCCGCCTGCAGGCGGTCCTTTTCGAGTCCGGTCAGCTGGCGCAGGCGCATCTCGACGATGGCCGCGGCCTGGATGTCGTCGAAGCCGAACGTGGCCATGAGCGTGGCCTTGGCGTCGTCTACGCTGCGGGAAGCCCGGATGATGGCGATGATCTCGTCGATCACGTCGATGGCCTTGAGCAGCCCTTCGAGGATGTGGGCGCGCTTGAGGGCCTTGTCCAGCTCGAAGCGGGTCCGGCGGACCACCACCTCATGGCGGAAGTCGATGAACGTCCCGAGCATGTCCTTGAGGGACATCGTGCGGGGACGGCCGTTCACCAGGGCGACGTTGTTGATGGAGAAGCTGCTCTGCAGCGCCGTGTACTTGAATAGGGTGTTGAGCACCACGTTGGCGTTGGCTTCCTTCTTGACGAGGAACTCGATGCGGATGCCCTCGCGGTTGGTCAGCTCGCGGATGTCGGCGATGCCCTCGATCTTCTTGTCGTGCACCATCTCGCTGATGCGGGAGAGCATGTCGGCCTTGTTGACCATGTACGGGACCTCGGTCACGACGATGGTCTCACGGCCGTTGTCCCCCTCCTCGATCTCGGTCTTGGCGCGGATCACGACGCGGCCGCGGCCGGTGTTGTAGGCGTCGATGATGCCCTGGCGGCCCATGATGATGCCGCCGGTCGGGAAGTCCGGTCCCTGGATATGCTGCATCAGCTCCTCGGTGCTGATGTCGGGGTTGTCAATGTAGGCGCAGATCGCGTCGCAGACCTCGCCGAGGTTGTGCGGCGCCATGTTCGTGGCCATACCGACGGCGATGCCGGCGGAGCCGTTGAGCAGAAGGAGCGGGAGCTTGGTGGGGAGGACCGTCGGCTCCTGGAGGGAGTCGTCGAAGTTGAGCGTCATGTCGACGGTGTCCTTGTCCAGGTCGGCGAGGACGTCCTCGGTCATCTTCTCGAGCTTCGCCTCAGTGTATCGCATGGCGGCCACGGGGTCGCCGTCCATGGAGCCGAAGTTGCCCTGGCCGAAGACCAGCGGATACCGCTGGTTCCAGGGCTGGGCCAGGCGGGCCATGGCGTCATAGACACTGGAGTCTCCGTGCGGGTGGAACTTACCCAGCACTTCACCGACTATACGGGCGGATTTCTTGGTCTGGCCGCCGTAGCTGAGCCCCAGGCCGTCCATTCCGAAAAGAACCCTTCGCTGCACGGGCTTCAGGCCGTCCCGGGCATCCGGGAGGGCGCGCGACACGATGACGGACATCGAGTAGTCGATGTACGCCGTACGCATCTCATGGTCGATCTCGACCGGTTCGATAATCCCTGTCACTTCCTCCTGAATTTCTTCAGGATTCTTAACCTCACTATCCATAAAAAATCACAATATATCTAAACACGCAAATTTAACTAAAAAATCCGATTAATTTGCTATTTTTGTCCATAATCTTCGGCCCATGACCATCAAGTTTTCCAACGAGATGCTGTCCATCCTCGGATACGCCCGGGACGAGGCGATGCGCACCGGCAGCTACGGCGTCGGTGCGGACCACATCGTGCTGGGCCTGCTCCGGCACCGGGACAACAACGCCTGCCGGGCCATGGCCGCCTGCGGCATGGACCTGGATACGCTCAAGACCGCCATCGACAAGGCCGTGTTCCTGGAGCGGGCCGTCCCCTGGGAGGACCGCTTCCTGGTCCGGCCGACCCGCTCTGCTGCCGCCCTGCTGAGCGTGGCGGCCTACGAGATGCTCAAGTACGGCCCGGACGAGATCCTCTCCTCACACTTCCTGCTGGCCCTGGTCCGCTCGGGCAGCGGGGCCGCCGCGGATCTCCTCCGCAAGGAGGGGCTCGATTACGGACATGTCTATTCCATGATGCGTGAGCACCGCTTCGTCCTGCCCCGCCAGGCGCAGGAGACTACCCTGCCCAAGGTCGAGGACCTGCTGGGCGCGCTGGGCGAGCAACTCACCGGCCTGTACGGAAGCGTGCAGGCCAAAACCAATTTCTATAGCTGACCATGAGAAGATTGACCTTCCTGTTCCTGATGGCCCTGACGGCCCTCCCGATTGCCGCACAGGAGCGGCACGACGGGACCGGCACGGCCGTCGTGCCGGATCCCGATGCGACCATCTGCTTCGCACACCGGGACACCTGCGACCTCTACCTGGATTTCTATGCGGCAGCCCCGGATGCCGGCCCCTGCGCCGACACCCTCCTCAAGCCGGTGATCATCCACATTTTCGGCGGCGCCTTCCTGTCCGGACAGCGCAATTATCCGCGCGACCGGATGTGGTACCGCCAGATGGCGGACGCCGGGTACAACGTGGCGGCGATCGACTACAGGCTTGCACTCAAGGGCCGGCAGGTCAAGCCGAACCTGTCGGCGCTCCCGACACTGGAGGAGGCCATCCAGGTGGCCGTAGACGACCTGTTCAGCGCGACCAACTACCTGATTGACAATGCCTACGAGCTGGGAATCGACATGGACCGGATCATCGTCAGCGGTTCGTCCGCCGGCGCCATCACGGCCCTGCAGGCCGAGTGGGAGATCTGCAACTCCCTGGAGCCTGCCAAGGTCCTGCCCGGGTGGTTCAACTACGCCGGCATCATGGCCTTCGCGGGAGCGGTCTTCACGATGGACGGGCCCATCGCCTATCCGCGCCGGCCCTGTCCGACCCTGCTGCTGCACGGCACGGCAGACCGCATCGTACCTTACGGCAAGATCACCTTGTTCCGCAACCAGTTCGCCGGATCGGACGCCCTGTCCAAGACCTATGACCAGATCGGGGCCAACTACCAGATCTACCGTTTCCGGGACGCCGGCCACGAGATCTCCATCTCGATGCTGCGCAACGTCCCCGAGGAGCTCCGTTTCCTGGAGGAGAACGTAATCAAGCGCATCTACCGTCCGGTCGATGCGCTTGTCAAGGACAGCGGGATTCCCGACGTGGGATGGGCCCACATCGGATTCCGGAGGCTCTACCAGCCCCCGAAATAACGGCTAGTCCGCCGTCAGCCGCTGCAGCGACAGTTCTATAAGCTCCGTCAGACGGGGCTTATAGTCTGTATTGGCCGCCTTGTGGTAGCGGTGCGCGATGGCGAGGCAGACCGTGCCGGCGTTGTGGCCCAGCTGGGCCGCCATGCCGGCCAGCGCGGAGCCTTCCATCTCGAAGTTGGTGATCTTGTAGCCCTGGAATTCGAAGGACTCGAAGTCCTTGAGCATGTCCGGCATCGCGAGCCCCTGGCGCACTACGCGGCCCTGGGGGCCGTAGAAGCCGGAGGCGGAAATGGTCATGCCCTTGCAGGTGCAGTCTTCGAAACGGCGGATCATCTTGTCGCTGGCACGCACGAAATACGGGTCAGGCAGGTGGCGGTCCCAGTGGACATGGGCCTTGAAGGCCTCCTCGAAGTCGAGAAGGGCGATCCTGTCGCGGTTGGCATACCAGTTCAGCAGGCCGTCGCAGCCCACGGAGATGTGCGAGAAGATGAAGCCGCCCAGCGGGATCTCCGGTTGGATGGCACCGCAGGTGCCGATCCGCAGGATATCCAGCGTGCGGTGTACGGGCTTGACCTCACGCGTGTTGAAATCGATGTTCGCCAGGGCGTCGAGTTCCGTCATCACGATGTCGATGTTGTCCGTGCCGATGCCGGTGGACAGGGCCGTGACGCGCTTGCCGTTGTAGCGTCCGGTTGCCCAGACGAATTCGCGGGAGGCACCTCCGGCCTCGAATTCCGAGAAAAAGGCCTTGACCATGGCGACCCGGCCGGGGTCGCCCACGAGGATGACGGTATCGGCGAGTTGCTCCGGAAGGATGTGGAGGTGGAACGCGGAGCCGTCGCCGTTGATGATCAGTTCAGATGCGGGGATTGCCATGACATTGCGGGTTAGGGTTGTTATTTCTTGCGTTTGGCAGCGCGGAGACGGTCTGCGCTGCGCACCAGAAGTTCGTCCGCGAGGATGCTGCGGGCGGCCAGGAAATCGAGGATCGCCGCGACGACCGGGAACACGGCCGAGA
>JAEEGJ010012438.1_pt1 | contig 21067 bp, 15 predicted proteins | sample 8958761 | NCBI WGS metagenome assembly JAEEGJ01 (sample SAMN16246546, study PRJNA631951) | gut metagenome | biome: gut microbiome; feature: rumen; material: RS-attached | host: Bos | place: Iran: Karaj | collected 2018-10
GCACGCGCTCGATGTTCTTCAGCCCCACGAGCCTGACCGCCAACAACATCGACTTCGAGGACGTGTCCAGCTTCCCCATGAAGGGCAAAGTACATTACGTGGACACCAACATCCCCGTGGAGGGCGCCATTCTCTACGTCGATGGTCAGCCACAGTCGAAGGACGGCAAGCTGTTGCAGACCGACGACGAGGGCCGTTACGAGGTGAGCGTGCCCATAGGCGAACACTTCGTGGAGGTGAGGCTCGACAACCACAAGATGGTGGGCGGCGGCCGCTTCCCCCTGACCGGCAGGTATAACTTCGCCGACGCCGTGACCTACAACTTCCAGGACTCCACGCTGGTGAACTTCGTGGGCCGCGTGGCCGGCGGCGAGCGCAACGACTCGCTGGGCGTGGGCTTCGGCCGGAACGAGCGCATCGTGGGCCGACCGTCGGTGAACAACATCGGCGTGGCCACCATCACGCTGAAGGTGAACAGCGAGAAGCTGTCGTTCAACTGCAAGACGGGCACCACCGAGACCCACCAGCAGAACCGCACGTGGGCGAGCGACACGGTGAGCGTGAACAGCCACACGCACACCGGCTTCCGCAACGGCGAGGACCACTACATCTTCATACACACCGACTCCGTGACGGGCGAGTTCTCGGCCCTGCTGCCCCCACTGAAATACACGGTGAAGAGCATCGCGGTGGAGTCGAACAAGTCGGCCAACCCGATAGAGTTCACCGAGCTGCCGGAGATAGACATGACCAGCGCACGCAACGACGTACACACCGACTCGGTGCTGACGGTGTTGGAAAACAGCGCCGACACGGCGTGGGTGAAGTACAGCTACAACACAAAGATGGTGAAGACCTACTTCGCGCCGCCGCAGCTCGTCGTGAAGCAGCAGGGCAGCAAAGCCTTCGGCGAGCAGGAGATGCTGAAATACCCCCTGAGCAACACCGAGCAGGTTGACATCAAGGACATCTGGGTGGAGAAGGCCGACGGCAGCATCGAGTACACCTACAAGTACCCCGTCTTTGCCCGCAACAAGGAGTATAAGTTCGACGTGCGCGGCTACGAGCTGTACACCAACTACGACCAGGGCACTGACAAGGCGGTGAACGACACCATAGCCCTGAACGGACTGCTGGTGACCGTGACCAACGAGATGAGCAACACGCAGGACGTGGTGGCCAAGATTCTCGATGCCAGCCAGACCGGCCTGAAGCCCGGCGACATCCCGAAGCCCAAGCGCACCCAGATGCTGCTGGACAAAGAGGGACGGAACACCGTCACCTTCACCACCGGCTTCCCCAACGTGACGTACCCCTACACGCGCCGCTACAGCATGACCTTCGAGCGCAAGAACCGCACCTACAGCGGCCAGCAGTTCGACGGCGTCGTGTTTGGCGAGCTGACCAACGGCGACAACTTCGTCACCGCCGGCCCCGACCATGTGGATATGGTGCTGCGCGACCCGCCAGGCGCCAAGAGCAAGGTGACGTGGAAGTCGGGTACCAGTCACACAAAACTGACCCGAAAAGCAAGCGGAAACTATGGCGAAGTTTCTCTTGAGTTTGAAAATCTCTTTGGTTCAAAACTGGAAACTGTCAATGGCGGCTTGGGGTTTGCCATCATATCAAACCAAAAAGCAGAGCAGACACTATCGGTGGGTTTGAAAACTTCATGGACTTCAACGACGAACAGAGACACTACCTACGTCAATACCACCGCCGAGAATATCAGCAGCAGCACCGGCTCGCGCTATGTGGGTGCCAAGGGCGACGTGTTCATCGGCAAGTCGCACAACCTCATCGTGGGCACCTGCCGCAAACTGGGCTTCCAGCGCGAGGCCGGCCGCATCGTCATCGGACTGAAGGAGACCGTGGCCGTCAACGACGAATTCAAAACCGACTTCGTCTATACCACCCGCGAGATAGAGGAGACGATGATACCCAAACTGATTGACACACGCAACAGCCTGCTGGAATACATGGAGGAGGCTGATGCCAAGAGCTATGAGAACAACACCGAGCAGGACGTCTATCTGACGTGGAAGAAACCCGGCGAAGAAGGCTACGGCGAGGAAGGCACCTACGTGTGGAAGCAAGGCAAAAATGGTAAGTCGCAAGACATGGTGAACTACTACAACAGTTCGGTGAGCAGCTGGAAAAAGCGGCTGGCCGAAAATGAGCAGGACAAGATAGAAGCCATGGCGGCGCGCGACAAATACCTGAAGGAGAACCGCTCGTTCGACGGCGGCACCAGCTATACCTACTCTGAACGCCGCGACTCCACATGGGCCAAGACTGAAAACTCTTCTTCAAAGGGAGGGATTGCAAGCGGATTCAAGTTTGGTGTCGGAACGAATATTGCGGCATCATGGGGATTGAACATGATTATCAAGGCAGAAGTGGGAGGCATAGACAATTCGGTGAAAGGCGACTCGCTGGACAACAAGCATACCTACGCCGAGCTTGACTATGAACTGAACGACGGCAATCCCGGCACCGACTTCAGTGTCGATATCCTCCGCTCGCCGCGAGGCTGGGGCGACATCTTCGTGCTGCGCGGCGGCCAGAGCTACAACCCCTACGAGGGCGAAGAGCTGGCCCAATACTACGAGCCGGAGAAGAAGCACGTCATCTCCTACGGCACAGAGCAGATGGAGCAGCCCGTCATACGCGTCAGCACCGACGGCGAGGTAGGCGCCACGAGCGCCACGCTGAACGACATTCCGGCCGGCGGCACGGGGCAGTTCACCCTGCACCTGACCAACGGCACGACGGCCCACCAGACGTATCCGTTCACCTACTTACTCGACGTGGCCGAGAAATACAACCAGCAAGGCTTAGAGGTGCTGATGGACGGTGTGCCGGCCAGCGGCCGCGGCGTGATGATACCCGCCGGCGAGACGGTGAAGAAGGTCATCACCGTGCGCCAGACCGACCAGAGCGTGCTCGACTACGAAGGCGTCGTACTGTGGTTTGAATCGTCGTATCAGCCTGCCAAAATCTACGACGAGTGCAAGCTGAACGTACACTTCGTGCCGTCGTCATCGCCCGTGGAGCTGGCCATCGACGAGCCGGTGGTAAACAGCAACACGCCCGGCGGAGAGCTGCAGATGAGGCTGAAGGGCTTCAACCGCCAGTTCAAGAACCTCAGGAACGTGGGCGTGCAGTACCGCTTCCAGGGCAGCACGCAGTGGACCGACCTGCACACGTGGTGGGTACACGAGAACGACACCATTGGCCGCGACAGCCTGAGCCACAAGCTGCTGCCCAAGACGGGCGACCTGCGCCTGGCGCTCGACATGACGAGCAACCTGGCCTATCCCGAGGGCAACTACGAGTTCCGCGCCTTCACCACCACGCCCTACGGCACGGAGATGGTACACGTGTATAGCGACGTGGCCGCCGTCATCAAGGACCGCACGCTGCCCATCAACCTCTACACGCCGGCGCCCGCCAACGGCATACTGGGCTACGGCGACCAGATGGCCATCGAGTTCAACGAGGACATCGTGCCGGGCTACGTGGGCGGCGACAACGTCGTCGTCACGGCGAAGCTGAACAGCAGCGAGGTGCATCACGACGTGGCCTACCAGCTGGTGCCCTTCGAGGAGATGATGCCGCGCACGGTGAACCCCGTGTTCCTGACGAGCAGCTTCGCCATGGACTTCTGGCTGAACTGGCACGAGGCGGGCACCATCCTGCACTTAGGCGAGAAGACCGACAACTTCGCCCTGAGCATCGGCGACGACGGCTACGTCACCGTGACGATGGGCAACAACACCTACCGCAGCGACGCCGCCGTGCCGAAGGACAAGTGGACGTTCTTCGCCCTGAACTACGACACGGAGAAGAAGGCGTTCAACATGCTGGCCCTGCAGGACAAGGATAACATCGACCTGTTCAGCAACCGACCGGTGACGATGGAGAACGTGCAGGCCGTACACTACCTCTCGGACAACCGCCTGTACCTCGGCCCCGTGGAGGCCGACATCCACTCGCTGGGCCTCTACAACTACTGCCGCGACCTGTCGAAAGCCAACGAGGAGAAGTACAATGCCAAGGACGGCTACGTCTATGGACTGGCCAACTTCTGGCCCATGGACGAGGGCCACGGCACCGTGGCCGGCGACCTGCGCCACACGCACGACTTCGTGGTGAAGGACATGTGGAAGCTGGAGAACAAGAACTACGGGCTGCGCATCAACAAGCCAGAGGGGGTCATGGCCGACATCACGCAGGTGGGCACCAGCGATGGCGAGAGCTACGCCATAGAAATGTGGTACAACAAGAGCGGCAACCCGAAGGGCGAGACGGTGTTCGAAACCGCCACGCCCGACCCGTACAGCCCGATGAAGAACCTGAACAAGGTGACGAACCTGCACCTGCGCTTCGACAGCCTGCAGAACCTGGTGCTCGACTACGGCGGGAAGTCGCAGGTGGTGGCCAGCCATGAGGCCTTCCCCGACCTGCGCCGCTACCACCACTACGCGCTGAACGTGGTGCGCGGACAGGCCGCCTCGTTCTACCTCGACGGACAGCGCACGGCGGTCATCCCCGAGGCCGACGTGCCGCCCATGCAGGGCACAAGCCTCGTCGTGGGCAGGAACAACGAGATGCTGGCCCTCGTCGACGAGATACGCATCTGGCACGCCGCGCTCAGCGAGAGCCGCCTGCTCAGCAACATGTACAACACGATAGACACCGCCGACGTCTATTCGCGCGGACTCGTGGCCTACTATCCCTTCGAGAAGACGGGCGAGGAGAACGGCGTCACGACGAAGGTGAGCACGCTGGAGAACATGGCTCCGAAGGCCGCTGCCAAGGCACTGCCCACTGAAGATACGAACCTGATCGACCTCACGCCGCCGCTGAAGAACGCGCCCGACGAGACGGTGCTCACCGCCACGCCCGTGGCTTCGGACCGCAAGGTGGTCATCAACCTGTCGATGGTCGGACTCACGGCGCGGCAGCTGGAGGGCACCACGCTCAACATCACCGTCGACAAGGTGCGCGACCTGCACGGCAACGAGTCGCAGCCCATATGCTGGACGGCCTACATGCAGCAGAACACGCTGAAGTGGACGAAGGACTCGGTGAACGTCATCAAGAAGTACGGCGAGGACTATACCTTCGACGTCGATATCGAGAACAAGAGCGGCAGCACGGAGTACTACACATTATATAATATGCCGCAGTGGCTCTCGCTCGTTGACAGCGAGCGCACGGACGACGTAGGTCCGCTCAAGACGAAGACGCTGCGCTTCCAGGTGAACCCGCTGGTAGCCGTAGGCAACTACGACGTGACCATCGGCCTGCAGGGCAACAACGGCATCCTCGAGCCGCTGCGCATCGTGATGAAGGTGCGCGGCGAGAAACCTCAGTGGACCGTAGACCCCACGTTGTATGAGCACCAGATGAACTACATCGGACAAGTCTACATCGGCGGCATACTGATAGAGAATCCGGAGAGCATGGTGGCAGCATTCATCGACGGTGAGTGCCGTGGCGTGGCATCGCCCAGACAGGTGCGCGGCGCAGCCTACGTGACGATGACCGTCTATGGCAATGGCGACACCGATGCCGGCAAACCTATCAGCTTCCGCATCTGGGATGCCTCGGCGGGCATTGCCTATACGGATGTCAATATTGCTGCGTTCAACGGTTCTGCCGTTGACAGCACCTTCCAGCTCAATACCGTCAGAGGTTCGTTCGACCAGCCCGTCATCTGGACAAAGGGTACCGACGTGGAGCAGAACCTGAAGCTGACCACAAACTGGAACTGGGTGGCATTAGGCGTGAAACCTGCTGACCAGCGGCCTGCTACCGTCTTCCCGCTGCTGACACCGTGGGATGTGTTCATCAAGGACAAGACCTCGTCGATGATCTTCTGCAACGGCAACAACTGGATGCCGGAGGATGCACAGATACAGGCCGCCACGATGTACAAGGTGAAGATTACCCCCGTCGTGGAGGGTCAGCAATTGCCTGAGCAGGTGCCCGTAACGGGTGAGCAGCTGAAGCTGTCGAAAACACCCGTCACGCTGACACCGGGATGGAACTGGATAGGCTATACGCCACTGACGACGATGACCGTCAGCGAGGCACTGGCTGCCGCCAACCCGCAGGTGGGCGACTGCGTGAAGTCGCAGCACGGCATCGCCTTCTACAGCCAGAACGGCTGGGAAGGCAGCCTGGAGGTGATGGAGGGCGGACACGGCTACATGTACAACAGCACGGCCGACAAGGAGAAGTCGTTTGTCTATCCTAATCAGAATACTCAGAGTAATCGGAGTAGTCGAAGTAGTCAGAGTAATCAGAGAGCCTCCGACGAGGTGCGCGTCTTTGCGCCTCTCGCTATGACCAGCTATCCCGACAACATGTCGATGGTGATTTCACTGAAGGACGGTGAGCAGAGCGTGGACACCTGCGAGGTGGCTGCCTACATCGGTGGCGAGTGCCGCGGTGCCACTCGTGCCAACGGTGGACTCTACTATCTCATCATCGCCGGTGAAGGCAGCGGACAGCCGTTAGAGTTGCGCACCTGTATCAATGGTGAGATGGTGGTCATCGACAACACACAGACCTACACCACCGACCAGAACATCGGCACACCGTGGAATCCCTACGTCATCGACCTGAACGAAATGCGGACAGGTATCAGCACCATCGCTGCTGACGATGCCGACGACGACTCAGACTGGTGGACGTTGCAGGGCTTCAAGATAGGCCGCAAGCCTACCCAACCGGGCGTGTATATCCACCACGGTGACAAGGTCGTGATTAAGCGAGTGAAGTGAGAGAACATTCTCTCACTTCCGAGCGTGAACGAGCTCGAGCTTTAGCTCAAGGTCGTAATTAAACTGAAGAAATAATATCAATTACAACGAGGAGACGGGGTACATCCCCGTTTCCTTTTTAAAGTACACAAAGAGAACCGTCTTCTGTGTAAGCATAGAACTTTTTACTAAAATCCTATTATTTTCTATTCAAAATAATAGAGGAAGGCGGCGATGCCCTCGAGGGCTGGTTTGCGCTCACCTTCAATCTCAATCTTGAACTTGATCTCGGCCTTGCAGATGCCGCGCAGATTCTGAATCTGGTGCAGCTTGGTAACCAGACGGATGCGGCTTCCCGTCAGCACGGGCTGGCCAAAGCGCATGTCGTTCATACCATAGTTGACCAGCATCTTGATGTTGTGGACCTCGATAATCTGGTCCCACAGATAGGGCAGCAACGACAGTGTCAAGTAGCCGTGAGCAATGGTCGACTTGTAGGGGCTCTCCTCCTTGGCTCGCGCCACATCGACATGAATCCACTGATGGTCGAGCGTGGCATCAGCAAAGAGGTTAATACGCTCCTGATCGACCTGCAGCCACTCAGACTTACCTAACTCCTCACCCAGGTGGGCGGCAAACTCGTCGTACGAGTTAATCACTAATTTTCCCATTCGTATTGTCTTTTTCTAAGTTTTTCTGCTGCAAAGGTACAACTTTTCCACAAAACAGGCTTATAATCTCGGAATTTTTATTTAATTTTGCACCGATTATGGCTTTTGAACAGGTGATAGGTCAGCAGGAGGCGAAAGCGCGCCTGATGCAACTGGTAGGCGAAGGACGCCTGCCCCATGCTCTCATGCTCTGCGGTCCGACGGGTTCGGGCAAGATGGCGCTGGCCATCGGCTTTGCGAAAACCCTGCTGTCGCGGACACCCAACGACGAGGCGATGCTTCGCCAATTGGAGCATCCCGACCTGCACTTCACCTACCCTACCATCAAGCTGCCCTCGATGAACACCGACCACAAGCCAGTGAGCGACGACTTCGCCAAAGAGTGGCACGAGCTGGTGATGCGCGGTCCCTACTTCACCATGAACGAATGGCTGGAGCAGATGGGAGGCGAGAACCAGCAGGCAATCATCACTGCCGGCGAGAGCGACGACCTGACGCACAAGCTATCGCTCAAGTCGAGTCAGGGAGGCTACAAGGTAAGCCTCATCTGGCTACCCGAGCGCATGAACATCGAGTGTGCCAACAAGATGCTGAAGCTGTTGGAGGAGCCCCCCTCACAGACCGTCTTCATCCTGGTATGCGAAGACCCTGACCGACTGCTGGAGACCATCCGCAGTCGCGTGCAGCGAATAGACATCAAGAAGATCAGTAACGAAGACATCGAGCAGGCTCTCATCAGCGAGCGGGGACTCTCGGAGGAGATGGCGCGGCGCATAGCCCGCATGGCCAACGGCAGCTGGCTGAAGGTCTTGGAGATGCTGAGTGCCAACTCGGAGAACGAGCTGTTTCTGGACTTGTTCCAAAGCCTGATGCGACTGGCCTATCAGCGCAAGGTGAAAGACCTGAAGGCATGGTCGGAAAGTCTGGCCGCCATGGGCCGCGAGCGACAGAAGCGTTTCCTGGAGTACTTCCTGCGGCTGATACGCGAGAACTTCATGTACAACTTCCAGCAGGAAGAGCTCTGCTACATGACTCAGCGCGAAGAGGACTTTGCCCGCAACTTCGCCCGCTTCATCAACGAGGCCAATGTGCTGCCCATCACCGATCTGGCTCAAACAGCCATCCGTGACATCGGGCAGAATGCAAACGCGAAAATCGTTTTCTTCGATTTCGCCCTGCAAATGATTGTACTGCTCATACAAAAATAGAATATATATATAAGACACAAGAAAATATGGAAGACAATAAGGACTATCCCATCAAGACAGGATGCGACCGCGGACTCTGTCACCAGGCCGTAGGCAGACAAGACCGCCAGCTGAACACCTATGACTGGCTGGCCGACGTGCCCGGCAATACGGATGACACAGACCTGGTGGAGGTTCAGTTCAAGCATACTCGCAAGGGCTATTACCACAATGTGAACCACCTGGACCTGAAGAAAGGCGACGTGGTGGCAGTAGAAGCCAACCCCGGTCACGACATCGGAGTGGTGACGCTGACCGGCCGACTCGTAAAGCTACAGATAAAGAAAGCCAACCTGAAGAGTGCTGACGACATACGCCGCATCTACCGTATAGCGCGTCCCGTAGATATGGAGAAATATCGCGAGGCTAAGTCGCGCGAACATGCCACGATGATAGAAAGCCGACAGATAGCCAAGAACTTAGGGCTGGACATGAAGATAGGCGATGTGGAATATCAGGGCGACTGCAACAAGGCCATCTTCTACTATATCGCCGACGGGCGCGTAGACTTCCGTCAGCTCATCAAAGACCTGGCAGCCACCTTCCACGTTCGCATCGAGATGAAGCAGATTGGTGCCCGTCAGGAGGCTGGCCGCATAGGCGGAACGGGTCCCTGCGGACGCGAGCTATGCTGTGCCACCTGGATGAAGAACTTCGTCAGCGTAGGCACTTCGGCTGCACGCTATCAGGACATCTCGCTCAATCCCCAGAAGCTGGCAGGCATGTGTGCCAAGCTGAAATGCTGTCTGAACTACGAGGCAGACAACTACGTGGAGGCAAGCCGCAAGCTGCCCGCGAAGGACATCCTGCTGCAGACGCAGGATGCCGACTACCACTACTTCAAGGCAGACATACTGGCAGGACTCATCACCTACTCTACCGATAAGAATATTGCTGCCAACTTAGAGACCATCACCGCTGAACGCGCCAAGCAGATCATAGAAATGAACCGCAAAGGCGAAAAGCCCGAGACCCTTCAGGCCGACGGCAAGAGCAAGAAGCCACAGGGTCCCGTCGACTTGGCCACTCAGGAGAATATTGCCCGTTTCGACCGCGCAAAGAAGAAAAAGAAAAAGAAGAAGCCCGCACAGCCTGTCAAGGACAGCAAACCTGCACAGCCTGCCAAGGACAACAAACCTGCACAGCCTGTCAAGGACAGCAAACCCGCACAGCCTGCCAAGGACAGCAAGCCCGCACAGCCTGCCAAGGACAACAAGGATGCCTAAGCGTAAGTACACCTTATTATATATAGTAGGAGCATTCTTAGTACTGCTTCTGACGGCCTGCGACAGCCAGACTGTCTACTATCGCTATAGACATGCCTCCATGAACGGCTGGGAGCGAAACGATACGCTCAGTTTCCTGACAGAACCCATGAAGCAGACAGGACACTATACGGAGGAGCTGACGCTGCGCACCACAGCCGGCTATCCCTTTACGAGCCTTCAACTGGTTGTCGTCCAGAAGATTCTCCCCTCCCAGAAGCAACGCACCGACACACTCAGCTGCAGTCTGACAGACGCAAAAGGAAACACGAAGGGAGAGGGCATCAGCCACTATCAGTACCAGTTCCCGTTGGCTACCCTCCCCCTAAACGAGGGTGACCAGCTGTATATTGCCGTGCGTCACAACATGAAGCGCGAGATGCTGCCAGGAGTGAGCGATATCGGCATCAAGATAAGCAAGGAGGAATAGTACATCGCTGCACTAAGAGCGCATGAGGTTTCGGCTGGCATCAATACGCAGGAAGATGAAGAGCAGAAGGGTGAAGCCCCATAGCGACGAGCCGCCATAGCTGAAGAATGGCAGCGGGATACCGATAACGGGTGTCAGTCCCAACACCATTCCCACATTGATAAAGACATGAAAGAGGAAGATGCTCAGCACGCTGTAGCCATAGATGCGCCCGAAGCGGAACGGCTGCCGCTCGGAGAGATAGAGCAGTCGCAGGATGAGTGCAAGAAACAGAAGCAGCACGCCCGCCGAGCCTAAGAATCCCTCTTCCTCGCCCACCGTACAGAAGATAAAGTCGGTATCCTGCTCAGGCACAAACTTCAGCTTGGTCTGAGTACCATTGAGAAATCCCTTTCCCTCCAGTCCTCCAGAGCCGATAGCTATCTCCGACTGGTGTACGTTATAACCCGCTCCGCGCAAGTCTTCATCCAGTCCCAACAGCACATTGATACGCGAGCGCTGGTGGGGCTCCATCACGTTCTGCATAATGAAATCGGCACCATAGAAAAAGCCTACAGAGCCCAAGGCGAAGAGCGCGATGAATAAATAGTTCCTGATGCGCGAGGCCAACGACAGCCAAACCAAATAGAATATCAGCACTACGGTGAGCCCCAGTTGCAGGTAGACTATATCGAGGGGCACCAGCATGAGCAGCAACAAGGCAACAGTCGCTGCCAGACATCCCATCAGCAGCCGAACGGCTAACTGCCTATTACAATAGACCCACACCATACCGATGCTGAACAGCTGGATAAGGAGCATGACGACAAACTTACCCACCGATGTGGGCGAATCGAACATATAAACCTCAGCATAGCGGATGCCTACCACGAAATAGACGACCAAAGCCACCCCCGTAAAGAGGATGCTGCCCGGCATACCCTCGCGATAGAACATGAGGAAGAAGGCCAGATAGACCAGTGCCGATCCCGTCTCGCGCTGAAGCACGATACACAACATCGGCATCAGTATCAGCAACAGGGCAGCTCCGAAATGCTTCCACTGATTGATATTATAGCCATAGGTAGACATGAGCTTAGCCAAAGCCAAAGCGGTGGCAAACTTGGCAAACTCGGCAGGCTGGAGCCTGAGCGGTCCCAAGACGAGCCAGGAGCGTGAACCCTTGATACTATGCGGATTAAAAATGGTAACAAAGAGCAGTAGCAACAACAATCCGTAGATGATATACGAGAAGGTGTCGTAGAAGCGGTCGTCAAGCATCAGTATCACAAATCCGAGCATGATACTCGTCCCAATCCACACAATCTGCATACCCGAGCGCGTAGCCAACGAGAAGATGTCTGTCTCGCCGTAGGAATAGGAGGCACCGCACACGCTGACCCATCCAAAGGAGAGGAGGGCAATATAGATGATAATGGTCCACCAGTCGATGGAGCGCCAAACGCTTGTCTGTCTTCTATCTGCTCGTTGTGCCATAAGATATATGTCGGTTCTGGAACTCCTCTGCACGCTTCTGCGAGGCTTCCGAGAGGTGTCCGTGAATATATTGTTCCATCATCAAGCCACCGATGGGCACACCATAGGTAGCACCCCATCCGCCATTCTCCACATAGACGGCAATGGCAATCTTGGGGTTGTCCATTGGCGCAAAGCCCATGAATACCGAGTGGTCGTGACCGCGGTTCTGGGCTGTACCCGTCTTTCCGCAAGCCATGAAGTCGTATTTCGCCAGTTCGTGACACGTGCCGCCGGTGGCCGAGGCACGCATTCCCTGCACCACGTAGTCGTAGGCCTCGCGGCTGGCCATCGTCTTACGGCGCTTGGTGTAGAGCGTATCCAGCTCCTCACCCTGTACTTTCTTCACCACATGCGGCGTGATGAACCATCCCCTGTTGGCAATGGTGGCCCCCAGATTGGCAATCTGCAGCGGTGTGGCGTTGACCTCACCCTGCCCAATGGCGATAGAGATGATGGTCAGTCCGTTCCACGACCCCTTATAGGCCTTGTCGTAGAAGGCGGCATTGGGTATCAGTCCGCGCTTCTCTCCAGGGAGGTCGATGCCCAGCTTATAGCCGAAGCCCATGCTGACCATATAGTCGCGCCACGTGTTCATCGCATTCTGCACAGAGCCGTATTTCGACTTCGCACCTATCATATAAAAGAGTCCCCAGCAGAAATAGCCGTTACACGAGGTAGACAGTGCAGGCACCAAGGGCAGCGGCGAAGCATGTCCGTGACAGCCCACATGCAGTCCCCGGTAGTTGAATCCGTGTCCGCAGGGATAGGCGGTATGAGTAGGATGTATGATGCCCTCCGTCATAAAGGTAAGTCCCTGTGTAGTCTTGAAGGTGGAGCCTGGCGGATACTGACCCATGATAGAGCGGTTGAGCAGAGGCTTCCAGACGTTCCTGCTCAGCTGGCGATGACTCTTGGAGCGCTGACGGCCCACCATCATACGAGGGTCATAGGAAGGCGACGACACCATACAGAGCACTTCGCCCGTAGAGGGCTCGATGGCAACGATGCTGCCTATCTTGCCTTCCATCAGCCGCTCGCCCAGCTTCTGCAGCTCTATGTCGATGCCGAGCGTGAGGTTTTTGCCTGCCTGCGCACGACGGTCGAGTTTTCCGTTCTGATAGTGTCCCTGCACGCGCCCATGCGCATCGCGAAGCAAGATCTGTATCCCCTTCACTCCGCGCAACTGCCGCTCATAGCTGCGCTCGATGCCCAGTTTGCCGATATAGTCGCCAGGCTGATAATAGTCGTCGGCCTCAATATCGGCTGGCGACACCTCGCCGACATCGCCTAACACGTGGGCTGCCAAGGGATACTCATACTGACGGATGGAACGGCGCTGCACATAGAAGCCCGGAAAGCGGAACATCTTCTCCTGGAAGACGGAGAAATCGGTCTCCGACAGCTGGTTCATGAACACCTGCTGCGTGAAGCGCGAATAGCCGGGATTCTTTCCCCTGTCCTTGATGTTCTCCATACGCTTGTCGAACTCCTCACGGCTGATGTTGAGCGCCTGACAAAGGTCGAGGGTGTCGAGATGGTCCTTGGCCTCGTTCATCACCACCATGATGTCGTAGGCAGGCTGGTTGTAGACCATCAGTTTGCCGTTGCGGTCGTAGATGCCCCCTCGGGCCGGATACTCTATCTTCTTGAGAAAAGCATTGGAGTCGGCACTCTTCTTATAGTCATCGCTGGTAATCTGGAGCATGAAGAGGCGGATGATGTAGACCACCACAATGAAGATGGCCACACCGGCTATCACAAAGCGTCTATTGTCCAGGCTATAGTCCCTCATCGCTGACCCGCTATTTCGACTTCACTACCTCCAGGGTATAAATAAATACCAGCGTAATCAAGGTGCTCCCCACGACACATAGCAGCCAATGCCACCACTCAAAGAAAGAGAAGAACTCGAGCGTGAAGAAGACGATGCAGTAAAGCAGCACGAGCGGTATCGCATAATACGAATACTTCGCTATAGTAAGGTTCACTATCGACGGCTTCAGGTCGTCCACCGAGTCGCGTGGGACGAAGAGTTCGAAATAATAGGGCTGCAGGGCCGCTATCAACGTCAACGAGGCCGTGGCCACTCCCAGCGTATTACTAAAGATGTCGACACACAGTCCCATCAAGAACGACCATAGCAAGCTTGCCCACTTGGGACAATTGCGCTCGAACTGCAGCACGAAATAGACATAGAGCAAGGGAGTAGCCACCCCAAACAGATGGATACGCCCCAACACAATAACCTGAGCCAAGACAAAGACGAGGAACCAGGCTGCCCGTTTCAACAAATCTACTGCCATATTTCTACTCCGTTATTTCATTACTCACTGACATTGAGCCTGAGAGAGTCTCTTGCTGCCTGCATCACACGCATGCGCTCCGTAATCGTCTTGTCGCTGATGACCACCACGTCGCGCAAGCGTCCAAAGTCGGTAGACAGACGCACCTGAAGGCGATAGGACAATCCGTCGCGCGAATTATACACCTGCTTGATCTGTCCCACCAGCACGCCTGCCGGGAAAATGCTGCTGTAGCCGTTGGTCTCTACCCATTCTCCGCGCTTGAAGCGGGCGTGGCGGGGAATATCCTCCACATAGGCGATACCGGCATCCTTGCCGTCCCAGCGCAACACGCCGAAATAGCCTCGGTTGCGGATAGCGCAGCTGATGCGCGAAGCCTCTACGTTCAGGGCGGAGATGACCACACTATAATGGTCGGCAGTCAGGAAGACCACTCCCACCACTCCTTGTCCACAGGCCACACCCATGCCTACCTCCACGCCGTCCTTCGCACCCTTGTCGATGGTCAGCAGGTTGTTGGCACGATGCAGCTCGTTGGTCACCACCTTGGCGGGTATCAGCTGATATTGCGACAGCTTCTCCAGCTCGCGACGCTCTTTCTCGGGCTGCTGCTCCTGGCTCTCGGCATACAGACGGCGCAACTGGCTCACCTGGCGCTCCAGATAAAAGTTACGAAGCGTCAACTCCTCATTCACTTTCGTCAATGAGAAGTAAGATTCCACCTTGGAACTCCACTCGTAAACCTTGCCTGTCAGTATATTGGCTGACGAGAGCCAGACGCTGTTCTGATAACCGTTATATTGGAACAGCAATACAAAGCTCAGGGCTTCGAGGACGATAAAGAGAAACCAGTGGAAATGCGCACGCAGGAAATCCAGCAGGTTCTTCATTGCGCCTTATCGCATCAGGAACGAGAAGCGGTTCACATTCTTCAACGCAACGCCTGCGCCCTTGGCCACTGAGTGCAAGGGGTCTTCGGCAATATGGAAGGGAATGTTGATCTTCGCCTCCAGACGGCGGTCCAGTCCGCGCAGCAAGGCACCGCCACCCGTCAGCCAGATGCCATTCTTCACGATGTCGGCATACAGCTCAGGCGGTGTGTTCTCGAGGGCCGACAGCACGGCATTCTCAATCTTAGCCACCGTCTTGTCCAGACAGTGAGCCACCTCCTGATAGCATACGGGCACCTCCATCGGCAGGGCTGTGATACGGTTCGGGCCGTGTACGATATAGTCTTCGGGAGCCTCGTCGCCCAGGTCTGTCAGTGCAGAGCCGACGGCAATCTTGATGCGCTCAGCCATTCGCTCCGACACCTTCACATTATGCTGGCGCGACATATACTCCTGGATATCGAATGTAAGGTCGTCACCGGCGGTACGTATCGAGTTGTTCGACACGATGCCTCCCAGCGAGATGACGGCAATCTCCGTCGAACCGCCACCGATGTCGACAATCATGTTACCCTCTGGGGCCTCGACATCAATGCCGATACCAATGGCAGCAGCCATCGGCTCGAATATCAGGTAGACATCACGGCCGTCGGCATGCTCGGCAGAGTCGCGCACCGCACGCAGCTCCACTTCCGTCGAGCCAGAGGGCACGCCAATCACCATACGCAGCGAGGGCGAGAACAGGCGATGGCCCGTATGCACCATCCTGATGAGTCCGCGCATCATCTGCTCACAGGCAGAGAAGTCGGCTATCACACCATCCCGCAGCGGGCGCACGGTGCGAATATTATCATGTGTCTTTTCATACATCATCTTGGCTCGCTCGCCCACGGCAATCATCTTGTCAGTATGGCGGTCCAGAGCTACTACCGACGGCTCGTCGACAACAATCTTGTCATCACTGATAATGATTGTGTTGGCCGTTCCAAGATCCATTGCAATTTCTTGCACAAAACTAAAAAAACCCATTACGATTTACTATTTGACGATTTACTATTTACTATTTATTTTGCAAACCAGCTGTGGATGGCTGTGTCATAGTGCGAACTCACACCAAAGGCACGTGTGGCAAACTCGCGGCGCTGGGCCTTGGTGGTCTCGGCACCCTGCTGCTTCAGAATATCCAGCAGCATGCCGTACTCAGCCTTCGAGGGCACGATGACCACATCGTTGAAATTCTTCGCCCCGGCACGAATCAGCGAGATGCCGCCGATGTCTATCTTCTCGATGATATCCTCCTCAGAGGCACCGCTGGCTACGGTCTGCTCAAAGGGATACAGGTCGACGATCACCAAGTCAATCTCGGGAATCTCATACTGAGCCATCTGCTGGCGGTCGCTCTCCAGTTCACGACGTCCCAGAATGCCACCGAACACCTTCGGATGCAGCGTCTTCACACGTCCGCCCAGTATCGAGGGATAGGTTGTCACGTTCTCCACTTTCTCGCAAGGATAGCCCAGCGACTCGATGAAGGTCTGCGTGCCACCTGTCGACAGGAACTTCACACCCTCTTCGTTCAGCTTCTTGAGCAACTCCTCCAGCCCATCCTTGTGGAATACAGAGATGAGCGCTGTTTTCATTTTCTTCTTGTCTGCCATATCGATATAACGTTATATTTGGAAATTTCCTTTTTGAGCCTGCAAAGTTACGAAAAAGACTCCATACCGCCACAAGTTTATGGCAAAAAAATTTGTTCCCTTTAAAAATAATAATGTATATCAAGTAGTGAGAGGTGAGGGGTGAGGGGTAAGAGGTAAGAAGAAATTTGTCCGAATCGGGAAAATAATTCTCCTTTTATTCGTCTGTTTCAAAAGAAAAGCGTACCTTTGTACCCGAAATTTCAACCAATTTATATCTAAATGAGAAAAAGATTCACTCTGACGGCCCTTGCCGTTATCGCTGCCATCAGCACCTATGCAGGCGGACTGATGACCAACACCAACTATCACATCGCCTTCGACCGCATGATGGCTCGCGGAGCCTCTTTCGAGATTGACGCTGCCTTTTCCAATCCCGCCGGACTCGTCTGGGGTCACGAGGGCTGGCAGCTGTCACTCAACTTCCAGAAACCCTGGCAGTATCGCGACATCAAGGCCGTCACTGCGGCTGGCGAACAGAAGTACGAGGGCAAGGCCTCGGCACCCATCGTACCAGCCCTCTTTGCCACTTACAAGAAAGACCGCTGGGCCCTCTCCACCATGATAGGCATTGTGGGCAGCGGCGGATTCGTGGAATACAAGTCGGGAGTGCCCATGTTCAACATGCTGCTCTCGGGCATGCTTGCCAACAACGGCATCACACCCGACCAATACAAGCTCGATTCCGAGATGAAGGGCAAGCAGTATATCTATGGCGGACAGGTCAACTTCTCCTACCGCATCCTCGACTGCCTGTCGGCAGCGGTAGGCGTGCGTGTCAACTACTACGACGGCTACTATCGCGGACACGTAATTGCCTCCGGACATCCCCAACTGGGCGACCTTGCCAAGCTGCTGCTCGATGTCGACCAGAAAGGCTGGGGCGTCACACCTATCATCAGTCTGGCCTATCACCAGGGACTGCTCACGCTCACCGCCCGATATGAGTTCCGCACCAAGCTCAACCCCAAGAACGAGACGAATATCCTGGATGCAGGACTCGGAGCCGGTGTACAGGCTCTGCTGAAACAGGCCAACCCCGTAGCGCTCCAATCTATCGGAGCCACGCTCGGCACCTATACCGCACCCTATCAGGACGGGGCGCACACGCGCTACGACATGCCCGCCCTGCTATCGCTGGCAGCAGGCTATGCCTTCACCGACAAACTGCGCGCCACGCTCGAATACCACTTCTTCGACGACAAGAATGCCCGCATGGCCAACGACCGCCAGAAGGAGCTCAAACGCGGCACTCACGAGTTTCTGGCAGGTGTCGAATACGACATCAACCAGAAGTTCACCGTCAGCTGTGGTGCCCAGCGCACCGACTACGGACTCTCCGACGGCTATCAGCAGGACACCTCGTTTGCCTGCGACAGCTGGAGCATCGCATTGGGCGGTGCCTGGAACCTCAACGAGCACATGCGACTGAATGCGGGCTACTTCATCTCGCTATACTCCGACTACACCAAGCCTACCAGCTACGGTTCGGAGGTATTCTCGCGCACCAACAATGTCATTGGCGTAGGATTCGACTATAAATTCTGAACTCACCTCTCACCTCTTACCTCTCACCTCTAAAAAAAACGGATTGAATGCGCTTGCGTTCAATCCGTTTTTCAGTTTGCGGGGCGATAGTTGTACATTCTCGCCATATTCAGGCAATATTCTGTGTAAGCCTCGCTCTTGAGCCATTTACTAATTAACTTTTTCATCTTTTTACCCTTTCTTTAATTTTTATTGTTATCCTTACTTTCTGTACCCCTTCGCCAAGGGGTTCATTCTCCTCTGCTTTCTCTTATTACGACTGCAAAGGTAAGGCAAAAAATCAGGATAAGCAAGAGAAAGGGCATGCTGTTTGCGCAAACAGCCGCTTTTGTTGACTTTCGTCAATATTCCCCCCTTTATTCATGATGGTGATGGGTCACCGCGTCGCGCATCTCCTTCAGCAGGTCGGAGGCAAAGATGAAGTCGGTAAGTCGCTTGTTAGTCGAGTTCATAATCTCGCTCGACTCCCCTTGCCACTCCTTGTGACCCTCGTAGATAAAGATGATATTCTCGCCAATGCCCATCACCGAGTTCATATCGTGCGTGTTGATGATAGTGGTCATCTTAAACTCGCGCGTGATAGAATGCAGCAGTTCGTCGATCACCAGCGACGTCTTGGGATCGAGGCCGGAGTTGGGCTCGTCGCAGAACAGGTATTTGGGATTCAGCGAGATGGCACGGGCTATCGCCACACGCTTCTGCATACCGCCCGAAATCTCGCCAGGATACTTCTCCTCGGCACCTATCAGGTTCACGCGGTCCAGACAGTCCATAGCGCGCTGCTGCCGCTCGCGCAGGTTCATGTTCGAAAACATATCCAGCGGGAACATCACATTCTCCAGCACCGTCAGCGAGTCGAAGAGCGCTGCCGACTGGAAGATCATGCCCATCTCGCGGCGCATGTGTACCTTCTCCTGTTTCGACATGCCCACAAAGTCGCGGCCGTCGTAGAGTATCTGTCCGCGCGTAGGCTCAAACAGCCCCACCAGATTCTTCATCAGCACCGTCTTGCCCGAACCGCTCTGACCGATTATCAGATTGGTCTTGCCGTCTTCAAACACGGTAGAGATGTCTTTCAGCACCTCAATGCCGTCAAAGCTTTTATATAGATTCTTGACTTCAATCATGGTTTTCTTCGAAGAGTTACGACAATAGTTGCGTGAGGAACACGTCACTGCACAGGATGAGCACACTCGACATCACCACAGCGTCCGTCGAGGCCTTTCCCACGTTCACCGAACCGCCCTCCACCGTATAGCCATAGTACGAAGGCACCGCCGAGATGATGAAGGCAAAGAAGAGGCTCTTGATGATGCTCATCCATACAAACCAGGGCTGAAACGAGTGCTGCAAGCCCAGCGTCAGGTCGTCGGGCACAATGATATGGCCGATATAGGCCGTGCCGTAGGCTCCCACGATGCCCATTGCCGACGAGAAGATCACCAGCAGCGGCATGATGGTAAGCATACCTAATATCTTAGGCAGAATCAGATAACACGCCGAGTTGACACCCATGATGTCGAGGGCGTCAATCTGCTGCGTCACGCGCATCGTACCTATCTCCGAAGCAATGTTCGAGCCCACCTTGCCCGCCAGAATCAGACACATGATGGACGATGAGAACTCGAGCAGCATAATCTCGCGCGTCGTATAGCCGCTCACCCAACGGGGCATCCAGGGCGACTGGATGTTGAGCTTCATCTGGATACAGATCACTGCACCGATGAAGAACGATATCAGCAGCACAATGCCGATGGAGTCGACACCCAACTGGGCCATCTCCTTCACATACTGCTTCCAGAACATCCGGAAGCGTTCGGGTACCGAGAACGTACGCCCCATGAGCATCACAAACTTACCGAGCGTCGTCAGCCATTTTTGCAACAATTGAATCATATCGCCTGCAAAGGTAGTGCAAATCGAGAGAAATGCAAAATAAATTTGGATTTATTTTCATTTCCGAGATGCAGCCTATCTTCACCAACGGTGAAAGGTACGAATAAGTGAGCGAAAAGCCAAATTTATTTGAGCTTTTCCAAACGAAAGTACCTTCTCGACTTGTCGAAAAGGTAGTGCAAATCGAGAGAAATGCAAAATAAATTTGAATTTATTTTCATTTCCACATCATCCTCACCTTCCTGCGGTTGCCGCTGGGGCGCCCGCAGCCACGCTGTTGTCGTAGTGTACCACCGACCTGTCCATCATTCTCGGGTTCCAGCCCGCTGCTCTCAGCGGGCCGAAAAGTTCTTCCATTTCTTCATTGTCCATTTTTGTTTTAAGTTTAATTTTAGTGGTTTCTTTATTTTGTCGTTTCACGTGAGACAAATACCAGTCCCCTGTGCTCCCTTTGGTCGAGTATGAAAATCATACTCGAGTTTGTATCTACAACCTATCCAATCTAGAAACTATAAGTTCTTCATACGCTTGTTTCTGGTCATCACTGAGGAAGGAATCTTTTATAAGCTGTTGCCATTTGGGAAACACCTTATGAAGCCCTGCGACGAGACGCTGTACTACATTTTCTTCCAGTCCCATTGTCTTTGCAGCATTAAGAAAGTCTGCCAAACGGAGTTTCGCTTTCTTTCCCACAAGAGTAAGTGCCAATTCCTCCTTGTCCTTCGGATTGGCAATGGCGACATTGAGGAGGTCATAAGCAGGAGTGAGTTGATAGCCCTCAGAAGGACGATAGAGCGAGAAGTTCTTCAGGTGCATATCGTTGTTG